>Ga0164313_10003415_pt1 | contig 14154 bp, 12 predicted proteins | sample GuaBasSedimGuay4_FD_113735 | JGI IMG/M metagenome (GOLD analysis project Ga0164313, IMG submission 113735) | Subseafloor sediment microbial communities from Guaymas Basin, Gulf of California, Mexico - Guay4, Core 4569-4, 0-3 cm | ecosystem: Environmental > Aquatic > Marine > Hydrothermal vents... | reverse complement strand
TATGAATTCATATGCCGGCCGAATTCGGCCATGCGCGGAATTATCTGGACGACCCCTATGTCGTAGAGATCACAAGATAGAAGGAATGGGGAATTACAAGAGCGTAAAGAATGGCATCGAATCACTGCTTTTGGCAATCTAGAAGTTTGTTCAGGTAACCTCAACTCCAACGTTGCAAAAGCCGGAGGGCTTCAGAGCCAAGGCGTCGAGGGTGAAGTTGTAGTCGTTTACCGCGAACCCTTGACAACACCGGATCTGATGTCCTCCGGCCTTTCCCGTAGGGTAAACAACATGGCAAAATCGACCCCATCCTTTTTGTCCCGTCGTAGCTCGAATGAGCGAAGTCGGACTTGTCCCGTCGTAGCTCGAAGAGCGAAGTCGGACTTGTCACGTCGTAGCTCGAAGAGCGAAGTCGGATGAATTAACCTGGTAGAATATCCAGGAAATGATGTTTTTCCTAAGATATTGGTTATAATAACAACCCATTGATTATCCTTTGCCATGTTGTTTATGCAACATTGGGGTCAACTCTAATTCTCGAGCATATTCGGAGATAATTCGAAATATCTAAATGTGTAAGCTACAAACGGAAATCAATACCTCTGAAAGCACTAACCGATAGTTGATTTGATCAAAAATAGATGTGATATCAGTATATTAAGTTTAATCATAAAGTCTAAGCTCGGCGCCTATCGTCAACAGTGATGTAATCTTTACAACTTGACATAACTGCCATGTTATTGATTATCGAACCAAGTTATTTATTTTCTACTCGTACTTTATAAAACTCAAATATTGGGCATAAATATTCTCGAACACGAATTAATCAAGGATGACTTTGGTAAGAATCAGAGTATTTATGCGCATCAAAGATAGATTTGCATATATCAATATACTGAAAAACCATTAAAAAGAATGTATTGGCAAGCTATATGCTGTTTTGACAACATGCGATTCGTACGATACGCAAAAAATACATAATGAAAATAGCCCACCGGAAATAGATAAAAGATTGGTATTCTATCACTACTTACACCTCTTTTTAATTAACTACATATATGTATGGCTTTCCTTCCTTGTTAGCCGTTTCACCTCGACTGAATAATACTGGAATCATTCTGGAGTAATAATCGATCTGCCTTAATGGGACTCTGTTGGTAACAACACGGCACACAATTATTACACCGAGACGGCACACCACATTTCCAAGGATTCAAGGAACAAAAAAGTTTGTCGACAATTATTTGCCACAAAAATATATGATAATTTATAACATATTGTTTTTTCAATAATTAAAATTTCTTGACAAATAGCTTGCGCGCTTATATAAGTTTAATTGTCGACAATTTAGACGTCTATTTATTTCTTTGACGCGAATAATCGGAGGGATGTAGTGTCCGGTCAAGTTGTGATTTTCGGAGAATGAAATGAATTCGAAAAATTCTAATAAATCATAGCAATCCTTAATTTTTACCCTTTGCTTATTCTGTTGTCATACAACCGCAAGGCAATTCAACGTTATTACCCACACCCAACTAAAGGAGGTAAAGTATGAATAGAGCAATCAAATTTTTTTGTTTTTTTGCAGCCGTTTTTTTGGCTTTCCCAGGACAACAGATCCTGGCGGCCGACGAAGTGCCTTCTAAAATACGCATTATTGTACCCGGCGGCCCCGGTGGCGGCTGGGATACCACCGCACGCGAAACTGCCAAGGTTCTTATGGATATAGGATCGATCAAAGCCATCAATATCCAGAACATACCCGGTGCCGGAGGCGGTAAGGGGATAAAAACACTGATAAACGAGGGCAAGGGGAGGAAAAACCTGATTCTGGTCAACTCGACTCCGATTCTTCTGAGACACCTCAATAAAACTTTTCCGGAATCCTTTAGGGATCTGACGCCACTAGCTGCAACCATCGCCGACTTTCAAGCCATTGCCGTTCGTGTCGATTCTCCTTATAAAACTCTCAAGGATCTGGGTGATGCCATCAGGAAAAACCCCGGGAAAATCGCCATCGCCGGCGGTTCTTCTCCGGGCTCCATGGACCACCTTTCAACGGCCATGGTCTTTGAAGGAGGCCAAATTTCCTGGAGAGACTGGAATTACATCCCTGCCGCCAAGGGCGGCGGAGACGCCATGACCATGCTGCTTTCCAGCAAACACATTGCTGCGTTGTCCACCGGGGCTTCCGAGGTGATCGGTCAGATGGATGCGGGTAAAATCAGGGTGCTGTGCGTTACTTCAAGCAAACGTTTGGACAGCTTAAGCGACGTTCCAACGGCCATGGAAGAAGGCTTTGATGCCACCTTCACCAACTGGAGAGGGTTTTTCGGACCTCCGGGGATGAAAAAGGCCGTGCGGGATGCCTATGCTGGCAAGTTCGGCGATATGCAGAAAACGTCCCAGTGGGAAGCGGTCCGCGCACGATACGGGTGGGCCAACAACTACATCCCGGGTGATGACTTCTACGCCTTTCTGGAAAAGGAAGAGGGTAAGATGAAAACCATGTTGACCGACATGGGTTTTATCAAATAGATCACCGTTTCTTCGTCCGTCGGATTTTCCAGCGGGCGGAGAAATCAACCAACCATAGATGAGGTTCAATATGGTGATGAACAGAGAAAAAATTACAGCGATAATCCTTGCCGTTATTTCAATTGTCTACATTTACGGGACCTACCAGATGCCCAGGTTTGAATATGTCAGGCTCACACCGGGACGCTATTACACCTACGCACTGGGGATTGCCATGCTGGTGCTGTCGTTCCTGATGTTCATTAGAAATGACATTAAAAGCAGGAAATGGGAAACGTCCCCGGAGAAACTGAAAACCATCGGGGTATTGACAGGGATTCTTCTGGCTATGCTTCCCATATTCCAATATCTGGGTATTATCGTGACGTTTACCATAGGCAGTGCAGCCATGTCGAGATACCTGGGCTGGCGGCGCTGGTCAACAGCGCTTGTGGTCTTCGGGGTAATCAACATCACGATATTTCTGCTCTTTACCAAGGTTCTCGGCATTTATCTGCCGCTGGGCCGGTTGCCCGATGCCATCTTGGCGATGTTTATAGGAGAGGGATAAATCATGTTCAGCGAAATCATTCCACATCTGATGCACGGGTTTTCCGTCGCCTTTACATTTCAGGGCTTGGCCATGGTCACCATCGGCTGTATCGTCGGCACTCTGATCGGCGCCCTTCCCGGGCTCGGCCCCATCACGGCCATTGCGGTGATGATACCCATGCTGAGCAACTTTGAACCGGCCTTCGGCATGATTCTCATGGCCGGTATCTACTACGGTGCCATCTTTGGAGGGTCTACCTCTTCCATCCTGATCAACGCGCCGGGCGTGGCCGGTGTGGTGGCAACAGCATTTGACGGCTATCCAATGACCAAAAAGGGTCAATCCGGAAAGGCCCTCTGTATCGCCGCCATCTCAAGTTTTTCCGGAGGAACACTCTCGGTCATCGGCCTGATGCTGCTGGCGCCGGTTATGGCCAAGTTCGCCCTCCTTTTCGGTCCACCTGAATACTTTTCACTCATGGTTTTTGCCATGTTCGCCGTGACCGCATTCAGTGAGGGGTCCACCATCAAGGGGCTGATCTCGGCGATTCTGGGGCTGATGGCCGCCACCATCGGTATCGATCTCTCCACGGGCTATTTCCGTTATTCCATGGGCCTCGCGGAACTGCAGGACGGGATCAAATTCCTGGTGGTGATCCTAGGTTTGTTTGCTCTCACGGAAGTGTTCACCCTCTCCGTAAAAAAAGAGAAATCTGAAAAGGATGCAGATTATAAACACAAGGTAACATCCCTGAAGATTACCAAAAAGGAGGGCAAGATGATTGTCGGGCCTATCTGTAGAGGTTCGGTCATCGGCTTCCTGATCGGTGTTCTGCCCGGCGCGGGCGCCACCATTGCCTCCTTCATGTCCTACGCGGCGGAGAAGAAAATCAACAAAGACCCTGAAACGTTCGGAAAGGGAGATCCCCGGGGACTTGCTGCACCCGAGGCGGCCAACAATGCCGCCTGCTCGGGTTCCTTTATCCCGCTTCTGACGCTCGGGATCCCCGGCTCCGGTTCCACTGCTGTGATGCTTGGGGCGCTGATGGCAGTGGGCGTCACCCCGTCGCCGCAGTTGATGACCAATTACCCGGACCTGTTCTGGGGCACTATTGCATCCATGTATACCGGTATGATCATTTTGCTGATCATCAACCTGCCGATGATCCCCTATTTTGCAAGGGTGCTCTGGATTCCCAAGCCCCTGCTGCTGCCTTCGGTGGTCCTGTTCAGCCTGATCGGCATTTACGGGGTGGGGTTTTCGGTATTCGATCTGTTTCTGCTGGTTCTGTTCGGTGTGTTCGGAATGGTCATGAAATATATCGGCATCCCACCGGCACCGCTGATTCTTGCCTTTATCATCGGGCCGCTCCTGGAAAACTCCTTCGGTCAGAGCCTGACCATCTCCCAGGGCGGGCTGTGGATTTTCTGGGATACGGCGATCAGTAAAACCTTTCTGGTTCTTATAGGTATCGTTATCATACGGGTCATCTGGAAGATGGTATATTCGGATACAGAAGAGTCGTAGAATAGTAAAACTTTCCTATTTTTCATAACTATGTGGTCGAAGACAGAACACCACGGGTTTACCCGTGGATGGTCAGCTTCAGTTGAAGCTGTAATATGTTTAGGACCCCGGGCATGCCCGGGGGTATCTATAAAGGATATTTATATGTACCTACACCATCTTAGAGTATATGCATCCAAGGAGAATTTGGAAAAAGAAAATCAGCTGGCCTGGCAGTTTGCACGGATTGCCACGGACAAGGTGCCGGTAGAATCGGATGTGGCCGAAATGATCATCAATCGACTCATAGACAATTCGGCAGTCGCCATCGCGGCAATTAACCGCCGCCCTGTTGCTAATGCACGCTCACAAGCCCTTGCCCATAGGAGAAACGGCAGCGCCACTCTTTTCGGCATGCCTAACGATCAAACCTTTGAAGCAGAATGGGCGGCATGGGCTAATGGGACAGCGGTCCGTGAGCTGGATATGCATGACACCTTTTTGGCTGCTGACTATGCGCATCCCGGCGACAATATTCCACCTATCCTTGCTGTCACCCAACAGTGCAATCGAACAGGAGAAGATCTCATTCAGGCACTGGCAACCGCCTACGAGATCCATATCAACCTGACCAAAGGGATATGCCTCCACAAACACAAAATAGATCATATTGCACATCTGGGCCCAGCGGCTGCAGCCGGGATCGGCACACTTCTTGGGCTGAATATCGATGTCATCTACCAATCTATTCAGCAGGCACTGCATGTAACCTGTACGACGCGACAGTCACGCAAAGGAGAGATTTCCAGCTGGAAAGCATATGCACCTGCTCATGCGGGCAAGCTATCTATCGAAGCTGTCGACAGGGCCATGCGTGGTGAAAAAAGCCCTTCACCTATCTACGAAGGAGAAGATGGTGTGCTGGCGTACCTTTTGGATGGGCCTGGTGCCGAATATCAGATCCCATTACTAGAACCTGGAGAACCCAAACGGGCAATACTGGAGTCTTATACCAAAGAGCACTCGGCAGAGTATCAATCGCAGGCGTTGATCGATCTATCATTTAAATTGCGTAAACAGATCGCATCTTTCGATGACATTCAGAGCATCGTTATCCATACCAGCCATCACACGCATACGGTTATCGGTACAGGTTCCGGCGATCCCCAGAAGATGGATCCGACCGCCAGCCGCGAAACACTGGACCATAGTATCATGTATATTTTTGCCGTTGCCCTACAGGACGGGTACTGGCATCATGTAAAGAGTTATTTGCCGGAAAGAGCTGCCAGGCCCGACACGGTAAAACTCTGGCATAAAATTTCCACACGGGAAGATCCCGAATGGACCCGGCGATATCATGACCCTAATCCAGATAACAAATCTTTTGGCGCAAAGGTCGTGATCCAATTTAACAATAACGAAATCATAGAGGATGAAATTGCGGTGGCAAATGCTCATCCTGCAGGGGCCAGACCCTTTGAGCGATCCGGCTATGTCCATAAATTCGATACACTTGCTGAAGGCCTTATCCATACGAGGGAACGTGAGCGCTACATGAATTTGGTCCAACATCTGCCAGATCTGAAAGCCGATCAAATAAAAGCTCTCAACGTTCAAATGCCTTTGGAAAAAATTCAAAACCATGAAAAAGATCGGCGGGGGATATTTTAATGCTATTTCCAAATAAAAACATAGAACAAAAACGGGCCGATCTCCGGTCGGCTCTCGTTTCGGGCCGCCTGCTGCGTTTTCCAGGAGCATTTTCGCCGATCGTGTCAATGCTCATAGAGAAAATGGATTTCGAAGGGGTTTATGTTTCTGGCGCTGTGCTTGCAGCCGATTTAGGTCTTCCCGATATAGGTCTGACCACGCTTATTGAGGTGGCGGCACGGGGCAGGGCCATTGCCCGTGTAACCAGTCTGCCAACAATTATCGACATGGACACCGGTTTCGGAGAAATCCTCAATGTGGTTCGAACTATCCAGGAACTTGAGGAAATGGGCCTGTGCGGTGCGCATATAGAAGACCAGTTGAATCCGAAACGTTGCGGTCATCTGGATAATAAGATACTGGTGGATAAACATTCAATGGTTCAAAAGATACAGGCGGCAGTTTGTGCTAAAAGTGATCCCAACTTCATCATCATTGCCCGGACAGACGCCTGCGCAGTGGAGGGGCTTGATAAGGCGATCGATCGTGCCAAATCTTATGTTGACGCTGGTGCGGATGTGATATTTCCTGAAGCCCTCAACAATCTAAAGGATTTCGAACGTTTCCGTAAGGAAATCGCAATACCTTTAATGGCTAACATGACCGAATTTGGTAAATCGGAGCTTCTTGAATACAGTCAATTGCAAAACGTAGGCTACAATATCGTGATCTATCCGGTAACGGCCTTCAGGTTGGCCTTAAAGGCTGTGGAGGAAGGACTGTCTATCTTAGATGAGACCGGTACTCAGGTTGACGTGTTGGATCGAATGCAACACCGAAAGGAACTGTATGAATTGCTGCGATACAAAGATTATAATCGCTTCGATAAGGATATATATAACTTCGATTTGTAACCTACCCTGGAAGAGCAAATGAAAAATCATAACCGGATGACTGCAACCGATCGGTTATTTCAGGCCATTACTGAAGATATCGTCGAGTGCAAGCTGAAACCCGAGCAGAAACTGAGCGAACCCGAGATAGCCAAAAAGTTCGGGACCAGCCGGGCACCCATACGGGAAGCGCTTCGCCGCATGGAAGAACGCGGGCTGGTTATTCATCGGCCTCATCAGGGGTACAGTGTGGCCGCGTTTTCTATAGAGAAACTTATCGAGATTTTTGAAGTCCGAGAAGCGCTGGAGGGTATTGCCTGTCGGCTGGCTTGCGAAAGAATGTCCAACAAAGATATCGCCAAGCTAAAAGATATTGTTCGTGTGCATAAGCAGGAACTAAACCGTAATCCCAATGGCGGCTACTCCTATCAATATCAAGACATTGACTTTCATTTTCTGATCGTAAAAGGAAGCAAGAATTCCATGATAAATAAGCTTATATGCGAAGATAATTATAACATGATGCTCATTTACCGCAACTTACACAAAGAAATTGCAGGTAGTGGCAAACAGGCATTGAAAGAACACTTCCGTGTACTCGATGCGTTAGAAAACCGGGATGGAGAACTTGCAGAGATTTTAATGCGCCGCCATATCATCGCTGCCAAATCGAGAGCTATACAATCGTACAAACGGTTGCACGACAAAGAAGAGTAAAAGGTCCCGTCAGAATGACAATATCCGGGATAATAAACCATACGAGCATATCGATAAATTCTGGGCACCATTTATATCTGTTGTCAAGAGAACGTTCGGGTTGACGGCAGACACAATTGCTAAATTCATGCATAGTTATACTGGTCATTTATGGAGAGGAATGGTTTTTTGTTACACTTTCGGATAAATGTGTGTTTGCCTTTCAAAACGAAAACGGTAGCAATGTTCGAACTAGGGTTTTCGATAAATCGAAAAATTCTGGAAAACTTACGGACGGGACCAATCAGATATAGACAACCCATAATTGCATTTAAATTAAAATATAAAATACAATTATAATTGCCCTGCTGGACGATTTAAGTATTGATAAAAATCTATAACCATCAAATGTTTTATCTTTTTTTTTATTGTATTTTTTATTAGAAAAAATAGGAGCAACGTTTTTCCATGTTAACACAATATTATAATTTGGAGAAAGAAATAATTTAGGAATACCTCCACTACCTTTAAACGTCGAGCATACTCGTCAATTGTGTGATTTATTGATTGAACCTAAAGGATCAAAAACTGATGAACTCGTATTTTTGCTGAAAAACAGAATCACTCCCGGTGTAGATGAAACTGCTAAGGTGAAGGTTGATTTTCTTACAGCAATTGCCAAAAAAGAGATAAAATGTGATTTGGTCTCTCGCCAAGACGCAGTGGACATATTGGGCACTATGATCGGCGGATATAATGTCCAGTCTCTTGTGGATCTGCTTCGATACGAAGATAAAAATATTTCATCACACATTGTAGATTCGTTGAGCAATACATTGCTCGTTTTTGATGCCTTTGATGATGTTTTACAATTATCAAAAACAAACTCGGATGCGATGCAAGTGTTAAAGAACTGGTCGGAGGCCACCTGGTTTGAAAAGCTGCCAAAGGTTCCGGAGTCAATAGCTGTATCTGTATTCAAGGTGTCGGGTGAAACGAATACAGATGATCTCTCTCCGGCAGTACGAGCGACAACTCGGTCAGATATCCCTTTGCATGCACTTGCAATGCTGGAATCAAGAATGCCGGGAGGGTTGGAGACGATTTCGTCCCTTAAAGAAAAAGGAAATCCTGTTGCTTATGTTGGAGATGTTATCGGCACGGGTTCTTCTAGAAAATCCGCTATTAATTCCCTATTATGGCATATCGGTGAAGATATTCCTTTCGTTCCAAATAAACGCAGAGGGGGATATATTATAGGAGGAAATATTGCCCCTATTTTTTATAATACAGCTCAGGATGCAGGTGCTTTCCCAATCGAATGTGATGTCACCGACCTAAAGACTGGAGATGAGATTGTAATTTTCCCTTGTCAGGGGAAAATTATCAGGCAGACCGGAGAAGAGGTTACACGGTTCTCACTAACGCCAAATACCCTCCTTGATGAAATCAGAGCAGGTGGTAGAATAAATCTAATTCTCGGACGAAAGCAGACTGATAAAGCAAGAGAATGTCTTGGACTAGAAAAAAGTAGTGCTTTTGTCCGTCCAAATCTTCCCGAAGATACTGGTAAAGGATTTATACACTTGCCCAAAAAATAGTTGGGAAAGCATGTGGTTTACCAGGAGTCCGTCCGTGAGCATACTGTGAGCCTGTTATGACAACCGTCGGTTCGCAAGACACAACCGGTACAATGACACGGGATGAACTCAAAGAACTCGCATGCCTCAAATTCAGTGCTGACCTTACAATGCAGTCATTCTGCCATACTGCAGCATACCCCAAGTTAATTGATATCCAAACCCAGGAAGAGTTGCCAGAATTTTTCTCGAGCCGTGGCGGTGTCGCATTGAGTCCAGGTGATGGAATCATCCATTCGTGGATAAACAGAATGTTATTACCGGATACCGTTGGTACTGGCGGTGATTCACATACGCGGTTCCCCTTGGGATTTCTTTCCCTGCAGGATCGGGGCTGGTTGCATTTGGAGCTGCCTTAGGGATGATGCCCCTGGTGATGCCTGAATCGGTTCTGGTTCGATTTAAAGGAGAGTTGCAGCCCGGCATTACATTACGGGACATTGTCAATGGTATTCCCTGTGTTGCCATTCAGCAGGAGAAATTGACAATAGGCAAAGAAAACAAGAAAAATATTTTTTCAGGCCGAATAATGGAAATGGAAGGATTGCCTGACTTGAAGCTGGAACAAGCTTTTGAACTTACGGATGCCACAGCCGAAAGATCCTGTTCTGCAGCCACAATAAAAATTAGTGAAGACAGTGTTACGGAATATTTAAGATCTAACGTTGCTTTGCTGAAAAGTTTAGTAAATTCTGGTTACTCAAGCAATGAAACACTTTTAAGACGTATTGAAAAAATGGAAAAATGGCTGGCGAATCCAAAATTAATGTCTGCTGATTTGGATGCGGAATATTATGATGTGATAGAAGTGAATTTAGATCAATTTAATGAACCGGTCGTTGCGGCACCAAATGATCCAGACAATGTTAAATTATTAAGTGAATGTAAAAATGATGTGATAGACGAAGTCTTCATAGGATCCTGTATGACTAATATAGGACATTACCGTACAGCCGCAAAAATTCTTGAAGGTTCTGGACGTGCAAAAGGAGTGCTCTGGGTTTGTCCGCCAACACGTATGGATGAAAAACAACTGCGCAAAGAAGGACTATACAGCATTTTTGCTGCTGCGGGTGCCAGGACTGAAATACCTGGATGTGCACTTTGCATGGGTAACCAGGCAAGGGTGAAAGATAGTGCGACCGTCTTTTCAACCTCAACCAGGAACTTTGATAACAGGATGGGAAAGGATGCAAAAGTTTATCTTGGGTCGGCAGAACTAGCAGCTGTCTGTGTGCTTTTAGGGCGGATACCTTCCCCTGAAGAATACACTGAAATTATTGCTGAAAAAATAGAGCCGTTTAAAAAAGATATCTATCGGTACTTGAATTTTGATCAAATAGAAGGTTTCAAACAATAAAAAGGCTGAAAAAAATAAAACTCACCCCAAATGGGAGAGCTTAAGATATAAGGATTAAAATTTGAAAACTTCACGGATCATATGGACCAAAACAGACGAAGCTCCCAAACTGGCCAGTTTTGCCCTGCTTCCAATCGTCCGGTCTTTTTTAAAACAGTCAAATATCGAAATCAGTGTTTATGATATTTCACTTGCCGGAAGAATCCTGGCCAATTTTCCGGATCACTTAAAGGAGGATCAAAAAGTACCGGACCACCTTGCAGAACTGGGCGAACTGGTTAAACAAGCGGCCACCAATATTATCAAGCTGCCGAATATCAGTGCGTCCATCCCACAGCTGATCGCCGCTGTAAAAGAGCTGCAGGAAAAAGGCTATCCTGTCCCGGATTATCCCCAGGACCCGGAAACAGACAAAGAGAAGCAGATCAAAGAACAATTTGCCAAAGTCCTGGGATCTGTCGTAAACCCGGTACTCAGGGAAGGCAACTCTGACCGCAGGGCCGCTGCTTCGGTTAAATCCTATGCCCTCAAAAATCCGCACAAAATGATGAAGCCCTGGCCTGATACCGGTTCAAAAGCAAAAGTGGCCCACATGACGGAAAAAGATTTTTTCGGCAGCGAAATTTCAGTTACCGTGGAAAATGCCTGCTCGGTTAATATTGAATTCCATCCTGAAAACCAAGATGTCCGTGTTCTCAAACGGGGGATCGAGCTGACGCCAGGAGAAGTCATTGATTCATCCGTGATGAACATCAACGCCTTGAGAAAATTCTATGCGGACCAGATGGATATTGCCAAAAAAGAAAACGCCCTGCTTTCGTTGCATTTGAAAGCAACCATGATGAAAGTGTCCGACCCCATTATGTTCGGGCACTGTGTTGATGTCTTTTTCAAGGACTTGATGAAAAAACACGGCACTCAAAGATGAAATCCTTTCGGATATCGATACCATATACGACAACCACCCGGAACTGGCCATGGTCGATTCCGACAAAAGGATTACCAACCTGCATGTACCCAACAATGTGATTATTGATGCCTCTGTACCCAATGTGATTCGTGACGGCGGTAAAATGTGGAACCGGCGGGGGCAGCTCCAGGATACCATTGCTCTTATTCCGGACCGCTGCTATGCCACCATGTACCAGGAAGTGATTGCGGACTGCATGACCAACGGCCAGTTTGACCCGGCCACCATGGGCAGCGTCTCCAATGTGGGTCTGATGGCTAAAAAAGCCGAAGAGTACGGATCACACGGTAAAACATTTGAAGCGGCAGATGCCGGCACCATCAAGGTAACCGACGATCAGGGCAATGTATTCATGGCGCAGGCCGTTGAAGGGGAGACATTTTCAGGATGTGCCAGACCAAGGACGTGGCCATCCGGGACTGGGTCAAACTGGGAATCACCCGGGTCAAAGCGACCGGATCTCCGGCTGTTTTCTGGCTTAACCCAGACCGAGGACATGATGCGCAGATCCTTAAAAAAGTAAACACCTATCTGCCCGAACACGACACATCAGACATTGAGACGCACCTCATGGCGCCGGACGATGCCATGCGGTTTACGCTGGAACGTGTCCGGGCAGGCCATGACACCATCGCCATAACCGGTAATGTCCTTAGAGATTATTTAACCGACTTGTTCCCCATTCTGGAACTGGGTACCAGCTCTAGAATGCTGTCTATCGTCCCCCTGCTCAAGGGTGGCGGGCTGTTTGAAACCGGAGCCGGCGGATCTGCCCCCAAGCATGTGCAGCAATTTATAGAAGAAGACCATTTAAGATGGGATTCTCTGGGTGAATATTGTGCCCTGGTACCCGCTTTAGAATTAGTCGCACAAACAGATAACAACCCCAAAGCATCCATTTTTGCAAACTCCCTGGATCAGGCCATCGGCATGTATCTGGAACAAGGAAAAAGTCCTTCACGCAAGGTTAAAGGACCGGACAACCGCGGATCGGCTTTTTACATTGCGCTTTACTGGGCAAAAGCCCTGGCTGCACAGACCGAGGACGAAATCGTTGCTAAGGCATTTGAACAAACAGCCCGCAGGCTTGAAGAAAACGAGTCCAAAATCAATGAAGAACTTCTGGCCGCTCAGGGAAGCCCGTTGGATATCCGCGGCTATTTCCTTCCGGAACCGGGAGTGACCGAAAAACAAATGCGTCCAAGCACAACTTTAAACCACATTATCAACAATTTATAAATACCGGCTTAACCCGACTTTCCTCCACTCACTTATAATTGAGGGAAGTCGGACCTTTTCCGGGTTTTACCCGAAAACAAACCGTTTCCAGACCCCAAAAGGCTCGCAGGTTTCTCTGAGATCCCGGACACAGGCCTGCTTGTCTTCTCCCAATATCCGGTCGGGTATTTATATGCGAACCCGGATGCCCGCAGATTCACTGCACTATGAACCCGATTTTTTTGTCTGACTCTTGTTGAAGGATCTGAGGGAACTTTTGAAAATCAATCATTGTAGGGTGTTTAAAGTCCATCGGAATATGAACATCCCGCATTTCCAATTTTTAATGATGAACGACTCATCCTTTAATAACTCCATCACCATAGCCCTCCTTTCGGTTTTGTTTTAGGGCGTTTCTCCAAAAATATTCACATACCACATGTTGGGGGTACTTCATTCGTCACATTGTGTTACGGTCATTGCGATATGGTCGATTTTGTTTTATCTATCAAGCCACTGAAAGCAAAAAGATTTACGAATCATACATGCTTTTCCCCGCCACGATGTATCTGCTATGTATAGCAAGTTTCAACTTCCGTTGAAAGTTGTATGTATTTAAAAGATATCGTTATTGACTATAAAAGAAATCCTACGCTGATCACGACGGAGCTTATTCCACGATGGTGGAATTTGATTCCAATCAGCAGCAGAGTATCGTTGGTAGCTTTGAATCTTTTATGTAATAATAGAAAAGACTCCCTATTTTGACTTCCAAAAGAAGCCTGCGAGATTGAGCATCGCTGAAGTATAGGTGATTACATCACCCTTGGCGATGCCACTCAGGTTGTGACTATGTAACATAGCTAAATATATACGTGATTACAGCAAGTTGACATAAACTGTGCGAAGTCTAAATATCGCTGTAATGGCTAATATACGGCGACTTAATTCGTTAATCCAAAGGTCTGTATGTCAACTGCTTGCTCAGCCTGCCACCGGAAATAAACGCCGAAACACTCTCAAGACCGACCGGGGTCTGGTGAGGATAACCAGATTGCCGATCAATACCAGGACAATTCCGGAAACATTGTTCATGCGCCAGTGATACCCCTCGAAAATCGTTGACAGGAGCAGGGCGAGCACAGGTA
>Ga0164313_10003414_pt1 | contig 14159 bp, 7 predicted proteins | sample GuaBasSedimGuay4_FD_113735 | JGI IMG/M metagenome (GOLD analysis project Ga0164313, IMG submission 113735) | Subseafloor sediment microbial communities from Guaymas Basin, Gulf of California, Mexico - Guay4, Core 4569-4, 0-3 cm | ecosystem: Environmental > Aquatic > Marine > Hydrothermal vents >... | reverse complement strand
AGCTGATTCATTAGTGCCTACACAAATGATCTTGTCATTGGTTTCATCATAACATAAGCCTAGAAAAGAGAGCCTGACGGAAGAATGCCAGGTTTCTGCGAGGTGTAAAGTAAGCGATTCATTCTCTATGTCGGCTAACATAGCTCTAACGGCATAGTTTTCATCTACATAGTGAATAATTACACGGTTAGTACCTGGTACATTTTGTATTGGATGACATCTATATGTATCCTTTCCAGGCACGAAACCTATAGAAGTTCCAGTGCTTAAAGGCAATCCTATCAGCCCTGAAGGTGTTACAGTCCCATCATCGTTAAGACTAACAGCGTCTCCTTCACTTATAGCTCCTCTAGCTATAAAGGCTTTGCTATTGGAGGCGACAGTAGCCCAAGACCTGTTCCCTAGGGTGTCACTCGATAAGACTTGTCCTATGATATTTGGAGCACCTAGGTATTCTTCTTTTTCAAGGTTGACGTAGTCGATGGCTTTAATATTAAGAGCGGAGGTAGATATCGAATTGCCTACATTAAGATATGCAGAATCTTTGTCATAGGTATCTGTCAAGGACCCTGTAGCGTCTAAATAATATGGAACTTGCGCAGTTAATGTTCCGTGATTCGTGCTCTTGCCTGAAATAATGATATTCCATATACTTCCAGAAGCCAATGTATCAGCAGCTCCAAGTACCCTATCTATATTTATAGCCTGCTGATATATTCCACAAGCTGAAACAGTTCCATCAGTATTCCCACAAACGAAGTCGCCAGCTGTGATAGAGTTAGTAATATCAATAGGGACAGTAATTGACGAACCGCCTGAGTTAGCCCAGCTTCTTGTTCCATTAGCTAGAGATATCAGTATTTGACCATCCGTAGAAGGTTTTCCTAAGTCGTTTTCTTTGGTTTCATACAAGTCCTCTATAAGAGGGCTCGTATGGTTTACTTGTATTTCAGTTGCCGATATAGCTCTACCAATATAGGTATTATCAGAAAGAGTATTTGTATAATCTCCTGCTTGGTTTATATAATATTCAGCATCTGTAGTGAGTCCTGATTGTTTGTTGTTAACGCCACTTAGTATTGTCACAGTCCCAGGATTTGTATCTGCAAAAGCTTCTTTAGCTAAACCAATAAAAGAAGAAGTGTTAGATCGTATTGCGGCATTCTTAATGACTACTGAAGTACCCACATTGTTGGTTGTAAAGGTATATAAAACTCGGGCCAGCTCAGAAGAGTATCCTATTGATGTGCCAATATAATATCCGATGTTATCAATGACCGATTCTAAGAAAGATATTTCTACTCCTGAGATAGTTCCATTAGACATTAGTGCTTCTGAGGCATCATTTTTTCTGTATGATACTAACGCTTGGCCTTCTGTAGAGTCAATCGTTAGGTCCATTTCGTATGGATCATAAGCGTCTTGAATGGTAGTTTCTGTTCCAGAAGAAATGACTCCTGATGTATCTAATAGCACTCTAGAATATAAAGCTGCTGAAGACTTATATACTACGACATATTTATTATCACCTATATACATTAATTTCTTTTCAGTGTGGGAAATGCCGGTGAAAGTTAATGGAGTGCCTGAAGTAATAGTTTCTCCGCTTATACTACATGGAATATACTCTGCAGTGTAATCAGACCCATTAAAATAGGAGCCAGACAACAGAAAAGTGTCGGTGTCTGGGTTATAGGCTGCAACGTAAGGTTTCATGCTGCTAGGATTAGTCGTTTTATACAGCGTTTCGGTACCAAGAATAAAGTCGTCGTTAGTACCGTTGATTTTTAATGTTCTTGAATACAGGGTGTGATTAGCTACATAGAAGGCGACGAACTGTACATTTACTGGGTCCCAGATCAGGCTTGGTGGCTCTGTCATCGTCAGGGCCGATATAGTCTTCTCAGTAGATAAGGTTAGAACCCTGTTAGCAGCCGAATCAATTATTTTTGCGTGCAGTGGAATATCTCTATATAGCATAACAAACAAGTCTTTTACGGGATCGTGAGCTACTACTGTGGCATCTCCAGAGTTAGCTCCTACTCTAGTACCTACTGTCTGAGATAAGTCAGTAACAGTTATAGCGACAGCCCAGCCTTCAGAAGCATAAATAAATTGAGAATTGGTAGAATCATATATTATATCGGAGTCCTTCACATGATCATCGCCTATAATAGCCCCTGAGCCTATTTGTATAGGCTCAGAGTGAAGTCCACAAGACTTAACTGTTCCATCGTCTTGAAGAGATACAGGCTCTCCTTCAGTGATGGCTCCATCAGCAATGAAAATGAACTCTCCTCCTGTTCCGCCAGCCTCTACCCATAGCCTAGTTCCGTCAGTTAAACTAGATAGCACGTAGCCGTTAATAAGAGGGTCTCCAAGGACTGCCTCTTTTCCATCATTCAGTACCTTACCTTGGTTAGCTGATAAAGCGTTAATAGCACTAGTGCTTGATAAAGTATCTACCACGCTTATATTAGCAGAGAAATTATATTTGACAATATCGACGCCATCACAGAAAGCATACATATTAGTACCAGAATAAAGTATTTCTCCTGGTTGACCTGCTACTTTCATAGTTAGGTCTTGTAAGGTACTGTTAATGAAGATATATACCCTTTGATTCACTGGTAGTATTATATCTATCGGGGCTGTAAGAACGGGGGAAGTATCCGTAATTTCTATTATCAGATTCTGCCAGTCAGTACTCGCAGTGGGAGTGTCTGTATGGGTTATTACTTGGTCAGTATTAGCTAGCACATTGAATATATATTTGCCAGATAGCATAGCATCTATAATTTCTTTAGCTGTATTTTCTGGTACTTCAGGTTGTGCTACGTTTTGATCTAAATGTGGTATTCTAAGGTTGCCTGTATATGTAGTCATTAAGTAATTCTCCTAACATTTGTTCCATCTGAATATAATTGGTAGGCACTTCCGTCTGGGACTTGAATGCCTATTCCAGTAGTCGTTTTTAACTGAACATCGAAACCACTTCCAGAGTCATTAACTAAAATGTATAACATCTTCTTTCCGTCAGGAACGATTACACTATGGATTCCTGTATGAGCTACAGCGGATATAATTAATATCTTGTACTGCCATTGCTGAGGATAAGTTAAAGCTGTATCGTCTAGTACAAAGTCTGTATTAGTAGTCATAGAAATATCTAACTGTCCGCAAGTAGCTGCATCAACGATGTCCCTGTCTTCGTTTTCTGGAACTTCTGGCTGTGCTACGTTCTGTCCTAGATACGGAATTAATAAGTGAGTTGTCGGCATTATAGTAAGTCCTTAGAGGTTATTTCAGAGATGTTACCATCTACCTTGCCTACTTGCAAGATTTTAAAAGTTATAGGAGTGCCATAAGAAATAGAATCAGTATCTTGCATGGCTGAAGTATAAGTAAAATTAGTAGTTAAAGCTGTTTCAGTTCTTAATAGAGTTATTCCATCGTATATATCAAGTTTGTAAGTCTCTGGAGTATCGACTATAGGAAGTGTTTTTAAGTACCCTGATACGTATCTACTTCTTCTCATCCACACAATATCTATATCATTGTTTGTTTGATTTTTAGTTCTTAAGTACCAGGGGGATAGAGGTCTTAAGTTATTTCCTGAGTTATGGATTGCTACTTCGTCTGTTGCGTTTTCTTCGAATTTGCCAAAAGTAATAGCTGAATAATAGTAGCTCGAATTAATAGGATTACTGATAAATTCCATCGTTGTACTATTCAGTATTACTACTATTTCATCAGCTACGTGATTTGCCGTTTCATGCTCTGTGCCTCTTCTTCCTCTTAACAATCCTTCTAGCTTGTATCTGTCGGCTGCTATCAAGGTAGAGGTAGTATATTGTAAAATCTCGTTGCCAACAAGAATATAATTATTTCCGTTGAGTACTTCTGACTCGACGATAGATGGTATTACATAGTTTGGAGAATCTACCACTATAGAATTAACCCTATCAAATTTGTTAGCAGAAGCATCACTTAATACTGTAACATTAGCAAAGTGATGGGTTTCTCCAACTAGTGCCGCCCCTGTCGTTAGTGGAGTTCCTGCGCTAGACCGGTGATATATGTTAGCCCCCTTCCATGATATACTTGCTCCGCTTGCTCCACAATATAATCCTACATGATTTATGAAATTGTTATTAAGAGTCGGTATATCAAGAACGAAAAAGTCTGTAACTCCTGCATCAGGTAACAGGACTGCGCCATTACCCCCAGTATCAGAACCTTGGGCAATTGAATTAAAACTTTCTAAACTATTAGCGACCGCTAAGCAGTTAACCACTCCTTCTTCGGTTAGTGTTATAGAAGTTAATCGAACCTGAACATCATATATCGGAAGAACAACTAATTGACCTATATCTAAATCTCTATATTCATAAGTAAGAGAAAACTTATAGTTAGTTCGTTCAATCCAGTTTTTCGATAGCAATCTTTCCGCTAACTGTTTAGCGAAATTATCTGTCATAGCCATGGGAAATTCTTTTACTATTTCATTTGTGGCTTTAGTATCTATTCTATAAGCCGTCTGAGTACTAGTGGAATAATCAGAGCTAGCATTAGCATATTTAACGGTGAAACTTTTTGCAAGATCTAGCTCTTGTAATCTATTGAATTCTATATCAAAATCTGAGTTAGCTCCTAAAGCTTCTTCTGGTATCACTATACTATCATCTATATTTAAGTCTTTCAAATATAGAGTGAAATCTTTTTCGTACAATATGAAATTGTACACGGTTAATAATATGTCAATTAGGTCTCTGGGTTTTGCGGCTTTTGAAGAAAAGAAACCATTAACTAATACTGAATCTCCTTCTGATAGATTAGCGTCTGTTGCTGAAAGCCCTGCATCTAAGCAAAGGTCTAAAATAACGTCAGATAACTTAGATAGGCTACCAGAAGATAAATTGCTTCCTTTACCTACGGTTTCTATTGTTACGCTTGGTATTCTATTTCCGTACTTCTCTAACTGTATTGCGCTAAGTACTATGTACACTACATTTCGATAAGCTGGCGTATTGGGCTGCTTTCCTTGTATAATCCAGTTAGGAGTTTGAGAGGTATCCCCAATGTAGAAATAACTATTTGATCCGTCTAATACGCTATTTATTGGATCATTGTAATCGTAAGCTAACACATTATCAAGCCAGATTTTTCGTATTCCTTCTATCTCTCCTTCACAGAATGCTACAGCCCATGTAGCATCGTAGGCATATGTAATATAGATTGGTCCGTCGGCTTCTGCTCCGCCCTTACCTCCTGATCCTTCACCTTCGTCAATATGTTTGGTCTCATTTATTGGTAAAGCCCATATTACATTTCCTGACAGTCTAAAGTTTCCCATAACTTTAGGAATATCTTTGCCATAAGAAGAAGATGTTATCTTTAAATCTCCTAATCGGGTTCCTTCGCTTACTACTTGATCGGTCTTTGGCTGAAACAGATAGGTGCCTACCATTACACCAGCAGTCCAGCCTAGAGAAGCAAAGCCTGTTCCTATGTTTCCTCCTATAGCTGCTCCTAATGCTCCAAATGCTGCAGTTGCCATATTATTGTCCTGTGATTCTTGAATGATCGTATATTTTAAACATATCTTCATCATTCAATTTAGAGGTAAAAATCATGACTTCATCAAGATGAGCCTTACTATTAATCCAATTGTACCTACGCATATAGGCGGCTGATACAAAGTACGAGCCATAAAGTAGTATGTTTAAAGATTCGTGAGTATCGACAAGCAGCCCTTCTATATACAGTTTGCTTTCTTTAGTTGTTCCATCAAAAGTAATTCCAGCTGTAACCCAATCGGTATCGCTGGATTGGCTTACATCAAAGGTAGTTCCGAGTCCGTTGAATGATCCGGCTGAATCTACCGTAAGAGCCCAATTGCTCCTACTTGACCATGAAACTCCAGAACTTCCCATAGCAAGTAGTAACTGAGATCCTGCTTTAACGTTGAAAGATAGAACTATAGAAAAATCATAGTTATTATTGTTAGTAAAGCCAGAAAGATATCCTGAAGTCTTTCCTGTAAGCAGGGCCGAGGCATTAGGGCTGTTAGAAGAGACTCCAGCCAACCCTAATGAGGCACTTGTCGTGATAAAATTATTACTAGTTATCTCATTGTACAAAGTAGTCCCTTCTCGCTCATCCAGTCTGAAAAAATGAGATATTCCTATAGATGTAAGATAACTTAAATATATTTCGTTTCTGGCATGTTTTAATATGTATTTTGAGTCAACGGAATAGTGGTATAATCCTGTCTGGACGACTAAATACATCAATCTTGTATTTAAATCAGCAATGCCTGCAGTCGTCTTTTCTGCTTCAGTTAATGTATATGAGGTATTTGCCGTTGTAATGGTCAAAAGTGGTTTTGGTACTATATATGCAAAATCAATGGAGTTCAAAAGCTTGAATTCTTTTTCGTCTCTGTAGCTAAAAACCCTTATTTCGTAAGACTCCTCTTGCTCAGTAAGAGGAACAGTCGCCATAAAACCATTTATATATCTATCTCTCCGAACCCAAGAGATAATATCGTCATTACCTGAGTATTCTACGAATAGATTACTAACAGTGAAAGGTATTAAATTCTTTCCATGACAAGATTCTAACTTTTGATCATAAAAATTAGCACTAAAGCCAATTGGAACAGCCTTGAAACTATAGTTTTTGTTTAACGAACAATTCATAAATACAAGGTTATTACCAAGAGATACAACATCTTCTCCTATTTCATGACTTTCCATAGCCCATTCAGTTCCTCTTCTTCCTCTTAATAGACCGCTAAGACGATAAAAAATAGCGGATGGCTCTTTGGCAACTTCCGCCACTAAAGTAACATCAGTGTATTGAATTATTTCGTTTCCTACCATAACATAATTTGCACCATTGACAACGTCTTCTATGGTTTTAGATTCGAATTGAGAAAAGGTGACAACGGATACATCAATAGTATTAGTCATGTCCCAAGCAGTGGAGGAGCCAGATAGCAATAGACTAGTAGCATAACCTATTACCGATGTGCCGTCTGTGACAAAGCCTTCTCTAGTATAGCTCTGTCCTCCGTCTGAAGATATAAGTATATGGCAACTTCTAAAGCCTTCACTCAAAGCTCCTACTGCTACGTATAACCCTTGTTTATCTGAGTAATGGTTTTTTAGTAAGGGAGCATTAATAACCCTATATATTAGATTAGTATGATCTGGAAGAACTGAGGGAATAAATCCTGTCGAAGTAGATTCTGCTATTTCATCTTGGATATACACTGAGTCAGCTTCCGTAGTTCCTTCGATCTTGATAGACAAGTCCGTGTTAAAGACAAGCTCAGATATCCTAACAGTATAAGTAAACCCATCGTAACTTACTGTTATCAGGTCACCAACAGTCAAATCGCTCCTAAATGGAATACTAAAAGATATTCTGTATTTCCCTGACCAGCTATTAAATAGCAAGCTGTAAGCTAAATCTTTAGCTTCCTTGTCGAATAGGTTTATAGGCAAATCATAGGCCATATCATAATCGCTATTGCCATCGATCCTTTTTGCGCTCTGAGAAGCAACTTGGAAATCTATCGCTCTATTGGTATACTTTAGAGTTATTTTAGTAGGAAGTTCAGTGTCTAGCGATGAAGTCAATTCAAAGCTTATCATATCTTCTTCTAGTACATGTCCATCAATGGTACTGTCTCTTAGTATCGCCACTAGTTTGAAGTCTTTTTCTATTAGGTCAAACATATAAGTAGTCTGCAATGTACTTATTGCGTCTCGACCAGACATAGGTTTTGACACCAGATATCCATTAACATCAACTGAAGCTAATCCTGTAACATCAAAATCACCACTAGACAATCCAGAAGATAAAAGTAGACTCGATACTACAGTGTCTAGAGTTATCTGTTTTATCTGGATGCCATCGATGTCCATACACATGTGCCAATGACCACCAAAGCTCGAATGTCCGACTGCCCGTCTTACATCAGAAGATGTAGCGTATATGACGCCTTCGCACACATTTATTAAATTATCTCGTCTGTTATTAAGATATACTTCGTATGTCGTGCTAGAGTAGTCTTCGTTATGCCATATCCAAGGAAATATTTCGTTAGTATTATTTATATAATTGTATCGATGAACCGAATATTTACCGAAAGAATATATATGCTTTTCGTCGTATATTATATGACAATACGTTTTAGAGCTTGCAGCGATATTAATAGGTATAGTTATTCCGTCTACGAGCGATGGAACATCATACCTTACTCCTTTCAGCACATAATAATTGTCTACTCCAGTGCCAAAGCTAAATGCGTGGCATTCCCAATCTGTAGAAGACCCCTGAAGGCCTGGAGAGCTTACCCAAGTATTTAATCTCTTTGGTTTTTTTCGATACAATCCATTATAGCTTGTAGATTCAAGAGTAGGCATATCATTATAGGTTCTATAACCATTATTTTGAGGGCCTGACGTAGGCTTTAGTATGCAATAGAATCTAAGACCTGGAAGGACAAATACTCCGCCATTCCCGATTGCATTCATGTAGTCTCTATTAGTCTCTAAGTCCCACTGAGGAAGAGATTCTAGTAGGATTTTATCATGGACCTTATACCTATCGTTAACCATATAAAAAGCGACTTCAAAGTTTTCTACTATGTCAGCCTGAAGATTTAAATTGTAGTAAGTGCAACAGCAGTAATCATGAAAGAAGGCTCTTGGAGCATACATGTCTCTAGCCGTGTAGGTTCCAAATTTTGCAGAATCTTGTGAGTCATAGTCATAGGCTTCTCCAGTGGTTAACCAGGTATAGAATCTAGAAGGGGTGTTATAATCTACTACACTAGGATAGAAAGATATCAGAGCATCATCTACCCCTAAAGCTTTGGCATTAGAACCTGATATATAGTGCATACCTCCTAGATTAGTTGCTCCATTAGTGACTTCTATAGACTCGTCGTGGTTGTAGACATCAACAGCGGGAGTTTCATATACATTTAGTATCGAAGAGCCTTGTGACCATCCCATTGGATGATCACCATGTGAGCCATCGTTTCCTGAGGTGATAGAGTCACCCTGTTTTCCTTCTATTAGAGAAGTAAAAGACCTAGAAACTGGATTTAGTATACCATATTTCATGAACCAAGTTCTATATATAGAAGAAGCTGTTTCTTCCATGAACATAACAGATTCTTTGTACCCATAATACTTTGAGCAATTCGGTTGATAGAATCTTCTAATTGTAGGTACGCTTGTAGGTATTTCTTCCATATAAGTTTGATAGGCATCCGCATATATATTGCGCTCGGACGCTTCTGCTAGCTCTACAGTTATACTAGGTATACGATTACCGAAAGCTTCTAGTTGTAGCTTGCTGAATAAGATATAAGCCGTATGTCTATAAGCAGGAGTGTCTGGTTTAGCTGCTTGAATTACCCAATTTCGATCTTGAGTAGCACTTCCGCTGTAAAAAGTTATTTCGTCAGCGAATATATTTTCTGGGCACGTCCATAGTCTCCCGCCTGAAGTGCTCTTTTCGTATATTACCATTCCATCAGCCCAAATCCTAACGGCTGACTCTATCTCTCCTTCACATAAGCCTAAAGCGAAAGTAGCGTCATAAGTGTACCATGTTACAGTATAACTTTCAGAGCTACTTCCCTTTCCGGCTGCTTCTTCTCTTTCGTTCTTAACTTCTCTTATTGGGGTAGCCCAAATAAAATTGCCTGCTATTCTATAGTTCCCGAATACTTTAGGTATAGGAGCACCATAAGCAGAAGAAGAAACTTTTAGGTCATTAAGCCTCTGACCTTGCTGATCTTCTAACCCATCAGGCTTTGGGCCTAGTAGACCACCGGCCATTGAACCGAGAGTCCAACCTAATTGAGTACCGACACCAGGAATAAATGATCCTACAGCGGCACCAACTATTCCACCTATTTGAGAACTAGACATTAGACATTACCATTGATATGATACCCTTCTCCAACTTGCGTTGATATTTGACAGACACTATAATCTATTGGAGCTCCTACTGTCAAGCCATCAGCAGCTTGATCTATAGCAGTATATAAATATTCACTAAATGACATATCTTTAAGGATAGGAGCTGCTCCAGTTTGGATAGTTATCCTAAATATTATATACTCTTCCGCATCAGATAAAGTTCCGAAATAGCCCGTTACATCTCTTGACCTTTTTCTCCAAGTAAATTGAATATCATCGTTTGGTGCTCTTATAGCCTCAACAGACGAAGGAGAAAAGGGCTTTTTAGATATTCCTGTTGGTACTATTGATTCAGTAGTTCCTTCTTGAGAAACCGTACCAAAAGTAGAAGCCGAAAAGAAATGCTGTATATTGTGAGTTTCTATCCTAGCAAAACCTAAATTACTGCTTAAAAATACGAACTCTTCGCCTATAGTATGGGTTCCTGTGGCCCATTCAGTTCCTCTTCTTCCTCTCATGAGAAAAGATAGGGTATAAGAACCTCCACCATTGTCTGTAGCATCCCTGTACTGAAGAACTTCACTACCAATAAGAATGTAGTTAGACGAATTCAATAAGTCTTCTAAAGTTACATCGAATAAACTTCCGCTAGTTGTCTGCACTGTGACGCTATTCGTCTGGTCAAACAGAGTGGTTGGTCCGTCAGAGAGGATGGTAGTAGTCGTTCCTGTCACTGTACTACTAAACACTGAGCTTATATATGTATACGGAGTATCTAAATTATTAGTCTTAGCTATATTGCACCCTTTCCAGTTGTCTTCTAAAATATTACAAGCTAGATAGACTCCTAAAAAGTCTAAAGACTTATCTAATGTAGGTATATCTAATACTTTTAATGTAGGTTGCTCATAAGACACGACAGATGACTCAATGTAGGTATCGTTAGTCGGACTTCCTACAGCTGAAGAAAAATAAACTTCGTTGTTTTCTGATGTTCCTTTACACGATACAGAATTGTCGACTGTGAAAGTAATATCTGTTAACCGCACTTTATGGACTAACCCTTCATAATGTAACATTATGACATCAGAAGGTTTAAGAAAAAGAAATTCGCTAGACACTTCAAACTCAAATTGTATTCTTTCATTCCATTCATTGTATATTAGCTTCTCACTCAGCTGTTTAGCAAAGTTATCCGAAAGAACTAAAGCAAATTGATATATTTTTATTTGAGTAGAATTGGTATCTATCCGAGAAGTAGACTGAATAGCAGGGCTATAGGCGTTACTAGCATTTATGTATTGGATAGTTATCGTTTTACTGGCTTCTAACTCCTGTCTTACTTCTATCTTATTTACACTTATTAGATTATCTTCATAGACATCAGCTATAGAAGTTCCAGATCTAGGAATTATTTTTATTTCGTTATCATACTCCATCATATCGTACTGAAAGGCTGGAGTAAAGGCGTTACAAGCAGATCTTGCACTCATAGGCTTAGACACGACAAAACCGTATATTGTATCAGTAGCACTAGATACATCAAACTGAGAAGATTCTAATCCCGCTCTTAGCAGAATAGATTCTATAACATCTGAAGCTACTTCAGTTCCACTAGATGAACTAGCTAATTCGACAGATACACTAGGAACTCTATTACCATAATTTTCTAACTGAATGTCGTTAAAAACTAAGTAGCATAAATTCCTATATGCAGGAGTATCAGATTCACTAGATTGAATAATCCAACTAGGAGTTTGAGTAGAGCTTCCAGGATAGAAATCGTGATTAGACACAGTAAGTCCACCAGAGTATTTAGACCCATCGTATACTAACACTGAGTCAAACCAAATCTTCTTAATCCGATTCATTTCTCCTTCACAAAGACCTACAGCCCAAGAAGCAGAATAAGTATATGTTATAGTAGTATTGGTAGTTCCACCTTGACCTCCTTTACCTCCACTGTCTGACTCATCTATATGTTTAGTTTCTTTCAGCGGAATTGACCATATAACATTCCCAGCTAATCTATATGAACCAAAGACTCTTGGAATAGGTTTACCCCATTCAGAAGTTTGAGAACTTAAGTCATCTATCCGTGAGCCTTCTTGAGTAGTATCTTCACCTCCGTCTTTGGCTAAAAGGAATGCTCCCGCTATTGACCCGATCAACCACCCAGTTTGTATAGCTGCCGCAGTTCCTACAGCTCCCCATCCTATTAGTGCTCCAATACCTGCAACAGCTAGTGTAGCCATTCTTCTCTTACTCTATATACGGCAATTATCTTCTTTTTCCAGTATTCAGCAAAGTCATGTTCTATTACTTCTTTCATGCCTCCATTATATGAGTGGATTATGCCTAAATCGTATGTAGAACTATCAGTAACTAAAGCTACATGTTGAGGCTCTTTTCTAATCTTGAATAGAACGACATCTCCAGGTTTAATTTCTTCGTTGGGCAACAAAGGTCTTGTGCTCTTTTGGTTATCCATTACTTCTTTAAGTTTAGTTCCATCTGGATGCCTAGAATAACCTTTTATTTCTACAATAGGTATGTTTAGTTTAGCAAAAGAAAGCAAAATAAAACCTACGCAATCTACCCCTTTTCTGCTTCTTCCTTGATGAATCCAAGGGACTCCAAGATAAGTACGGGATTCAGATATTAATTTGTCTATAATATTATTCATTATTGGCCTCCGAATCTTGTAATGGCGTCTTGACTAGGGATATAAGGAAAGCCTTGGAAATTAATGTTGTTTGAGAAAATGTCTTTGCAAGTAGCCAGTCTCTTATCACAGCCTTTATAGACTGAAAAAGTGTCCCCTACTTGAATAGTGAAAGCCATAGGTAATTGTAGAACAAAAGTAGTAGCATCCCAAGCCTTAACTTCCATATAAATCCCAGTGTTATTGCCACTAGCAAAGGTTAGCCTACCATAATTAAATTCGCCTGAAGCTCCTCCACTAACAGAAGCTTCGAAAGAAGAATTGCTATTTACTGAAGTAACAGTACCTGTCTCAGTATATGAGCTTAAATTAATAGTGCACCTAGGTCCACCTAATTGCTCGTCGCACTCTGGATTAAATGTACGGCCTACCGTTTGTTGTAGCTGTTGAGACAGAGAGCGAAATTCAGCAGTGTATTCACCATCTTTAATAGTGGCTTCACCCCAATGACCTGTTCCTAGTTTTTTTATAAGAATACTATTTTTCCAATCCCATAAGAATACGTGAAGCCTTGCGAAGTCATAAAGACCTCCTATTATATCTTCTCTTTGTACTCCAACTGCAGATAATATGCCTTCAACATCAGCGTTATTTACTGAATTATTACTGGTAGTTTGTACGTTAGTTGGAGTATATCCAGCAGCTGAGATATATATTTGTACTGAACCTACTAAGTCTATGTCGGTATCGTCTATGAGTAAATCCTGGTCTAAATCTGTTAGACAAAGTATAACACCATCAGTTCTTTCAATCCGAATGCACGAGGTATAAAATGTAGAGTCTGCCACTATATTCTCACTTCTATTATTGGTACATTGACAGAGCCTATAGCATAAGCATCAAAATTAACATTTAACTCGTCAGTGTCAAATCTACATGGAACATCGAATTCATATCCAGCATAGACAGGCAAAGTATCAGCAGGTGCCGTGTTAAAAGTTATTATTCCTGTAGTGTAGTCTACGCTATAGTCTACTCCTTCAACTTGAGCGACAGTATTAACAGATACCAATATGGTATTACTCACCGGTTTATTAATGGCTCTCGTAGTTAATAAACCGATAGAATAGTTCTTTACTATCTGAAAGTCTGTTATAACGCCATTACCGTTACCTAAAAATTGATCAGTATCTGAGGTGTCAGCAGCTAAATTACAAGACTTATAATCCCCCCAATCCTTGTATCTAAACTCATGCGCTTTTCCTGCCATGGAATGAAACATCTCTATAAGCTCAGATAGCTGTGGTTCAGTTCTTATTCCGAAAGCAGCATCATACTTGTGCCTTGACTGAACCCAGTTTTGATTTCTTGTTTCATATCCGCTTTTAACAGTAATTACATCAGTGTTATATGCTGGCCCACCTGATGAGCCATAAGAAATATCATCAGGGAATCTTGGTGACTCTATAAAACTCATTTATCCGTTCCTTTTCATAGCACGACTAGTAGCATTACCTGCTGCTTGAGCTACTTGCCCAGCACTT
>Ga0164313_10003413_pt1 | contig 14162 bp, 18 predicted proteins | sample GuaBasSedimGuay4_FD_113735 | JGI IMG/M metagenome (GOLD analysis project Ga0164313, IMG submission 113735) | Subseafloor sediment microbial communities from Guaymas Basin, Gulf of California, Mexico - Guay4, Core 4569-4, 0-3 cm | ecosystem: Environmental > Aquatic > Marine > Hydrothermal vents... | reverse complement strand
GAATCCCAATGCATGTTATACCGTTCTACGTAAGCCATAATTAATAACTATTTCGTTTTGCTTCATTCAATTTTAATACAGCATACAAATCATCTCCCCGTGCTCTCAATTCAATTTCCGCTGGTATGACAGACATCGATGGGGATAACATCTTCTTTAATTTATCTAGTGGGGCAATTACTTCGGGATTGGATCGGGCTCCAGCATACTCTCCCATCATAGCCATTGTAGGACCTGATACAATACCACCTTCAGAAAATTTAGGAACTGCAGCCAAGGCACCAACCACAGCAGCTACACTAGCGGCAATTGCTAATAAATTTCCCGGGAATGGTATGGCAGCTCCAGAAGCAATAGCATCTGTTTGTGCCGCAATAGCTTTGGCAGCAGTAATCTTTTTAATCACTCCTATTAATTTACCAGCTGAACCAAGGATTCGACCAATGTATGTTGTCCATTGTGCCATTTGATTATTTGCAACTCCCACAGCAGCACCAATTCCATTAAATACATCTTGCATTGTCTGACCTGCAGTTACCCACATTTGAGTAGATGTTGTAATCTCCTGTAATTTTAATTGAAACGCAGCTAATTCAGTTGCCGTTGCGGCATCTTGTATTTCTTTTAAATCAGCGACTTGTTGAATCGCTAACTTTACCATTGTTTGATCATGGTTCATTTGTTCCTGCTCAATCAAATTATCAATTTGAGCAGCAAGTTCTGGGAATTCATTTCGTTGCTTTTGTAGTATAGCAATACGGTTAAAGTAATTCAACTCCTCCTCGGCTAAAGTACGTTGGTACCCATCTTTGATAGCAGCTACTTCTGCAGCCATCATTTCTTCAGTGAGTTGCAACCGTAACGCCGCCATTTGTTCTAAACGGGCTTTTACCGCCTCCACATCCACAATCTCTTTAGTTTCTCCAGCACCACCACTACCACTTCCACCTGTTCCAATAGCTGGAGTAGGCACAACAACTGTTTCATCTAGTAATCCCGTAGTTTGTGCCAATTCAGCATAAGCCGTATCCAGCTCCTCAACCGCTTCCGTCGCTCTCTGTAACCGTTGTTCTAATAATTTGGCTTGCTGTGTTGCAATATTACGGCCAACTAAACCCCGCCCCATCTTGGCATACGCGCCAATCAATTTCTCCTCAACACGAGCCTGTTCTTTTAGAGCAGCAGTGTACCGCTCTTCGAACATCTGAAGTTTGATTTTATTTCGTAAAGCAGTTAAATACTTTTCAATTACACCAACATTATGATTAATCAATACACCCTCATCAGTCAAAGACGCATTGTAATCCGGCATGATTTCTTTGAGTTTATTAATGGCCTTAATGCGAGATTCATTTGATCGGTTCTCATCCTCAATGGCCCGTACCAAAGTTCGTACCGTTAAAGATTGCTTCATGTACTCTTTTTCAGCCGCTTTCGTCGCATTGTTTACTGCATCATATGTTCGGAACAACGACTTATTCGCTTTAACAAAAGACACAGTGGCTATGGTGGCAGCTGTCAATGCCACAAGCAATACCCCAATTGGATTGGCTGATATTGCCATAAACAATTTACCAACAATGAGCAACAAAGGACCCAAGGCGGCAGTAAGTGCTAATATCTTAATGGTTGTTTGTTTCTGCTCTTCCGTAAGTTTATTAAACCAAGTAGTAACAGCCTTAATTTTTTCAGTGAAACTTTCAATGATCGGAACAACGGCACTCTTCATCGCCTTACCAAAAGTAACTAAAGCAGTTTTGACCTGCACGATAGCCTTATTCCATTTATGCCTCAATGTTTGTTCAGCAGCCAAATATGCCATATTTAAAGAACCAGTGGTATCTTCCATCCGTTTGGATATGGCAATGTTTTGTTCCATGTTAGCTCCCATCAAGTCAAGCACTCCCATTAATGCCCTTATATTTGGGAAAACCTTTGACATAGCTTCTTCACCATATTGATTGGTAGTCAATCGAAGCGTTTCCAGAGTAGCAATCAATCCCTCTTCTTTGATTTGTTTCCGCAAGCCGGAAGCACTTAACCCCATCCCTTCTAACGACCGTTTAGCGTCATCTGTAGGTTTTAACAATGTAGACATAACTGCTTTTAACTGAGTAGCAGCAACCGCAGCAGGCGTACCCGTACGAGTCATACCCGCAAACGCGGCACCTACCTGATTAAACGCCACCCCCATCTCCGAGGCAATTGGTAAAACAATACCTAATGACCCGGCTAATTCATCGGCTTCAATCTTTCCTTCTCGTACAGAAGCCACCAGTATGTCAGTAGCCATTGCCGCATTAAGATTCTCAGACCCGTAAGCGTTCATGGCCGATGTAACCAAGTCGGCTATGGTTTTTGTTTCTCCAAGACCGGCCACAGAAGCCTTTGCCGATAAATTCAAGGTGGCTAGGGCTTCGGCACCTCGTTGTCCTGCGGATTCAATAAAGAACAAGGCATCTGCCAGCTCTTCAGGACCCCGGCCAACTGCCGGAGCCATCTTCAAAACCTCATCAGTCAGCCTGGCAACTTCCTCCGCTGCGACTCCAACCAAACCTTCAATCTTAGACATCGATGCTTCAAAATCAGCAAATGATTTTCCGGATATGGCACCCAGAGCAAGCAATGGTAAAGTGATAAACTTATTCATCTTCTTACCAACCGACACCATACTCTTTCCAACCTTAGCTAATGAGGCAGACATCCTTGCAGATGCACTTTTCATTGCAGCATCTGCCGCTTTCATTTCACCCTGTGCAGCAGTTATCCCTGCCTGGAATTGCGTCATATCCAACCCCAAACTCGCGATCAATTGCCCTACTGTAAACGCATCTGCTCCCATTATTTTCGTGTTTTAAATTTAGCACCAAAGGCTAAGGCCATTGCCATAACCGCTTGTTTCTGTTCCTCTAGGGTTTGAACTTTGGGTTTTAACCCTTTCTCCCATTCAAATATCCCTAAATCCTGAGGCTTTCTTATTTGCTCCTTCATATTAGGAGCAGCAACAAACACAGATTGGTACCTAGCTACTTCGTATTGTATCTGCATTTGTGTTTTATAAATCTCCTGCTTCGACTTCATTGCATAATAAAACTCAGCCGGATACATCAAATAAAACTCGCCAACAGATAAACCCAAATGTGCGATTGCTGTACCACACAATTTATTAAAATCTATTGCTCCTCCCCCACCGTCGGCTTTTCCGACTGATCCTCATCCCTTGCAAAGAACTTTGGAATCATCTCAACAAAATCAAAATAGCAATCACAAAGGATACGCTCCATGTCTACCATTTTAAATTCCATTTTAGTTTCCGTTACTACCGCCCCACGTTCCATTGCATAATACAAGAACGGTTCGTACAAACTCAAATCAGTATCCAGCTTTTCCAGACCACCTTTTGCTTTGTGTTGAAGTCTTTTGAGTGCATAAAAATCAACTACGATGGGATACTCATCCCCATCAAACTTTAAATACTCTACTCTTTTTGCCATGATTAAGCATATTTATTTTTGATTAATAAAAAGATTGCTTGTGATTAAAGCAATCAAAATTAAGATCCAGAACCACTATTCACTGTCACCTCGCCACTAACCTTGATAGTCACAGTTGAAGTAACCTTATCATCCGCCGTAACTTCGATCGGACATTCAGTCACAACTCCTGCAAATTCAATGGTAGTGTTCTCCTCATCTGGAAGGACGATTTCGTAATACTTCGGAGCATCATCTTCAAAATCAGTCTTAATGATGTCATAAGTAACACGGGTGAAGTTCATAGCCAACTGAACATTTCCTCCATCTCTGAAACCTCCAATGAACTCTCGGTAACCACCGATTGAGTCCAATGAGGTAACATCAATAGTCTCACGAGTCATACCTGGTCCGGAAATGGATGTGACTTCAGCTAATGTAGCCCAAGACGCTCCATGCCTCCGAAACTGTGTACCTACTCCTGCAAATGCTGCACTAATAGCCATATTTACCTCCTCTTAGTTTTTATAACCCAACAATTCATCGTCGTTGAGCGTTAAAATTAGTAATTATTCGTGGTCGATCATTCGAATCTCTATCCAACAGAGCAGGTTCCCCTGTGGCTTGAATGACCGTATATAAAGCACTATTCCATGTCTCACTTGCCCGGCCATGTAATAGTTCCATTATATTCCTTGCTAAATCCATTCCAACGGTATACGATTTATTTCGTACCCTGATCTGGAATGCACTTCTATAATATCTTTCAGTTGGATCCAAATTCAGATCCGGTGGAAATGAGGGAGTGTCAAAAATAGTAACCGTATTGTCTGGACTTTTCGGTTCTTTACCTATGAACAAATCAGTTCCAGCAGTTAAAGCCAAAGCACTCTCCGCCTCCAGCATATCTTTTATGTCTTCGCTTACAGCATTCATTTCTTAAGTTTTCCACTTGAGGACATCTTGCCTCGAATGATTAATAATGCCTTGAATGTATTTCTCTTTAAAGAAGCTTCCAGGAATTTAGGTCCTGAACCAGCTTTACTCCACTGTACATCTGGATTCATATTTTCGTGTACAAAGTATGCGTAATTGGCACTAAACCCAAATAAAACAGCACTCTGTTTTCTTGTCTTAATATCAGATATTGTACTCACAAAACGACTGGCTCGTAAATTCCCCAAATCAACTGGAGTAGTAGGAGACGTTCTTTCCGTATCATTCAATATAAAGTAAGCAGCAGAGCGTAAACCTTGAGTACCGGAAATACCATACTCAACCAACTTCTGGTTTAAGCCTGCCATCACATTATCAATACCCATTAATCCTCTCCTATGTGCCACCATTATATTGTACGATTTGCTGTCATGTTTACATTTGCTCTTCTTAGAAATTCAGTAGTAGATTTAAATCGAGGCGTTTTGGTAAAGGCAAGAATCCGTTCAGCCTGGTCTACATTCCCAGGATCAACATCATAGACAGAATCCGTTACAGATCCTAAATACAAAAACCCATCTTCCACCACATCCTGATCCAACCATACACGGGCACGGCTTACAACTTCTTCTCCATTGTTGTTTATAACTAATTCCTTAGCATTTTCCCAACGACAACGCACTTCCACTCCTGCAGCGTAACTGTATTCAGCATACGCATTCTTTGTAAGTGGTGCCCAATAGACTGCCGTCTGCACCAAAGCTCCCGATATTGTAGACATTATCCCCATCACTCAAAACTTGTTATTGCTTTAATACTAATCGCTTTCTTACCCATATTGGATAAACCGCCACATGTATCTAACATCTTAGCGGTTTGGCCATATATAGTAGAATCTAATTTATCCCCATCAAATGAACTGACGTTATAGGTAACGGACGCATCTCCTAACTTCTCTGATTTGACGGCTGACCCTGTTGCTCCCGAGTCTGGTACTAATGAAATAAAATGAGCACTCAATTGCCGTTCAATTTCTTCCATCACAGCATCACTCAACCCACACGTCACATTGGCGGTGACAATCACATTTGCCACATCAATCCAAATCTGGATCTGGGGATCTGTCAGAGTAGTATCAATTATCTGCTTTACTTCTGTTGGTGTTGTCCTTGTCGCCATAATATTTTATTTTTTACGATTCTTCCATAACTTAGGTTCAATAAATCCACGAACCTCATCTTCCTTCCATTCCAAACCGAGCCATTCAATCATTTGCCTTATCTTAGAATAATCCCCATCCACCATACGTTCCGGCCAAACCTCTTGCACAATCAATCCATCTCCAATCATTTCCCGGAACATCTCTTCGTGATGATGAACCCACCATAACCATCCATTGTATTCATTACTGGCTTTTACAGCTCGTTGATTTTGAGATTTAGAAAAAGCTCGCATAAACCCTGTGCGCATACATGAGTTAATAATATCCGGAGTCTTCCGGCGCACTATGACCCATTTTGCTTTTGGAAATGCGAAATCCCAAACGGGCCAATGCTGACACATCTTTGCCCCCTTATACATCCAAGGACCACTTTCGTACCCCTCATCCTGCATCACTTCAATTACTTTATTTTTCCAAGAAGTTGGAATAGGGATTCTATCTGTTTGTGGTAAGGGATATTGCCCTAATGAATCCACATTGATGGTACGATAATACGGCTTTACAATACCATTCCGAATCTGCGCATTTTCAAACATCCCCTTCGCATTGTTTGAATTAGGACCACTCATAACTCCCCCAAAGGCTCCGCAAATATGGATTATACCAGCTACCATACTTGTGCCGCTTCGAGCACATCCTGTTATGAGTATCGGTTCAATCATCCTGTATAAAATTTAGTGTCCAGCCAAGCCAGATCATCATAAACAAATTCTTTCATCTCTTCTGCCAAAAGTTTATCTGGATCAGGGTGCTCATGTACGGTATCCAAAATAAGTTGACCAACTGATTGAATAAGACTGTTACCTTGGTAACACCATCTCTTTGTTACCATTGGATCATACTCCAAATATGGGTTGCTCATATACGTGACAGCGCAAGGTACTTGTGGATCATTATAAATCGATCTACGACCCATAAGACCCATTTCAATAACAGAACCAGCAATTCCATCATGCTCCGTTAACCTGACACCTATGATAGCGTCCTTGTAAAGCTCATACAGCTCCATTTCACGGTGTTCTCCATAGGTGGTATATATAAACTCAGGTGCTGTACTATCATGCTCCCATTGTAGCTCTATGCGATTCAGGAGAGTGGTTCCGTAATACCACTGCCGCTTGCGATTCCCATAATGATATACCTTGTCTTCACATTCGGACTCAAACTGATATCCAGATACGTCAACTGGAATAATAAGACGGTGCTGGTAATTTATTCCAAAATGATCCAGATCCGTTTTACACCAATGTGAAAACGTGACATTAAAAATACGGTCTTCGTTCTGTTTCAAATAAGCAACAAATCCTGGATGTTGGTGGAGGGTAAGTGTATCACTGCCCGTCCAAAGTATTACCGCAAAACCTTTATGATTAGAAACACAGGTTTTAAGTGTTATAGAACCACATCCAAATACAAACAAAGGCACCTGAGTATCTATTCGAGGTGTGTATGTCCCTAGTTTGAATTTCTCTTTTACACTTGGTAAAAAAGACTTTTGACCCATTCCTATGCACGCTTGTAATCTCATTGCAATACTTTCTTTATTGGTTGTGGGTTTGGATTCCCTAATCCGGCACGCATAATAAAATTCTTTACATCCTGTGGTGGTTTCAGGTGCATCACAAAACCACCCCCCTCATTTTCAAACCAAAATGGTAATTCATAATAAGTATGTTCCTCCACGGTAAACGACGTGGCATACTTCTCCATCAATACCGCTAATGAGGGACAATTCCGTATGTGTATTTTATCTGTCATTGGTATGCTTCTTTAACCCATGCTGTGTTGCATTCGTGAGGACGAGGGATGCCATGAAATAAAACAAAGTCTACATGTTTTGGTTTCTTAGTAACCCCCACTCTTTTTGTGTACCATTTATATGACTCAATAACAAAATGATTATTCAATATCTTTATGTTTGCTCCAGCAGCTTTCAAATTACGAATGGTATGCTCCTGTTCCAGTCTACCATTTAAACTAGCTTTAGGATGCTGCATTAATCTCTCTTCCCAATCTCCATTCCACATCATCACCCCATTAGCAAATTCACGTCTGGGATTGAAGGAACGGATCATATAAAAATCATCATCTCCGCAAGGTAGATCCCAGATACGATCTAAGGCCCCAAACATTAGCGTATCCAGCCCTGTTACGACCACCCGACCCTTTATACCAAAAACCTCTTGCATCGAGTATTTGCCCTGTAAATCGTGTATTAACGGGCGAGTATAGATTCCTTCAATACTAGGAAGATCTGTCAGGCAAACAAAAGAATCCAGCAAAGGCATAGACCGCTGTACCTGCCTTTGCAGAATACGGACATGCTCTTCGGTGTAATCACCTCCTGTTTTTAATACACAAACAAATGTTCTCATAATATATCTTCAATCCGTGCTTTTGGAAACTGTTTAATCGTACTCGATTGTGATACGTTTATAATCTCCAAACCTAATATCTTGGCATCCTTTACCACATAGGGGAAACTTAATTTATGGCGATGGAATGGAGTCTTCCTTGCGTCTTTCTTCACCCCAGGTGCCATATAATGACGATGCCAATGTTGGTTGACGTGTTCCCCTAATTCCATGTCAAACCCTAATAAATAAATCCGCTTCACCCCTAAATGATATGCCACATTAATAGCCGCTGCCCCACTGTTATTATTCCAACAAACATAATTCATGCGTGCCGCTATTCCTTTAGGCTTACCACCCATTTTAGGAGTATATTTTACGCCGTATTCTTCTCCATTTTCTGCCCAATATTTATGACAGCTTACTTTGGGTTTTGAAAATTCCATTAATTTTGTTTGGTTCCTCCAGAAAAACCCAGTATCACCAAAAAATATAAAATCAATCCAATCCCCTAATAAAAAAGCAGCATTGACACCTATTACATGACTGTCATGTAGGCGGGATAGGTAAGGAGAGTAAACATCGACCGGTTGCCGACCTTGTTGGACAGCATCAATCACATCTTGTGGTACTCCAAACTCGTATGGAATTGAAGGACCCCCTCCAATTATCCAACACTCTCCTCCCTCCCACATTTTAGGGATCCGCCAAATCATTACTTCAAAGAACTAATCAATTCACCAGCCGCTTCCTTTCGCAGAGCCTTTTCGTTCATCACCTTACCATTCACATCCACCACGTTGTAGTATCCACCACCACGGGGAACAAGAGTATATTCCAAATCAACAATTGGAAGTTTCTTTGGTTCAGTTTTGGCTTTAAAAGCTTCCGGATCCACAGGGACCACAGTATCCCGAAATGCTAAAGGAATATCTTCAACCCGTGCCAGAAATTTCTGATATGGTTTAATGATACGCCTCTGTCCATTAAGGGACATGACAAAATGACCTCCTCCAGTTTTCTCCCAAAGGATAGCTTCTGGATCTTCAGTTTTCAATGTTTTTGTTCTTTTCATCTTTGATTAATGAGTTAAAAAAATCACATGATTAGTGATTCTTATAGTTATGCTAAATGAACAATTCCACATTTACCGTTCTGGTCAGAGCGAATCTGGGGAACCTGAATTGTCATCACCTTGTACTTGGTAATCATGTTACCCTCCACACCCCATTGGATGTTTTGAGTTCCCATACCACGTACCAATCTAACAACATCTGTGGTCATTTGGACCATCAGTACATTATTAGCAGGAAGAGTATCAACTACAGAAATCCCAGAAATCCCGTCAATCTTCAACAACCTCTCACGAATCGTTGTTCCCGTAGGAGCAGTGGTATCGTAATCGGCATCAATGACAGTCTCATAAGCGGTAGGAATGTACAGCTTGAAAGGACCCATGTAATAGTTATTGATCATTGTCTGTTTCAGAGACAACACCTCAGCAACTATATCTGCGGCACTCTTCGCAGAAGCATCCCAATTTACACTCAGGGTAGCTTGATTCCTGTCTGGGAAATTGATATACGAGTATATCTTATTCCGACTCCGGGAATCAGTTTCTCCGAAAGCATAATCAGTGTTGGTGAACAACATCTGCTCCAACTTAAGATTGATCTTCCTTGAAGCCCTTTCGACCATTGTTACGTCAAGAGGATTCCCAAGATTACGGCTCATTGCCAGCGCACGGGCATTGATTTCATAATCTACATGGAGGATTGGTAAGGGCAGATAATTGTGCTGGAATACCGGACGATCATTCTTTCCACGGGTAATCGCGTCCATGGTAAGCTCTGCTTCCAGAGCATCCCCCACATCGTGCCATTCCAGGACAGTTGACCCCATTCCATTTCCAACATCAAAAGTCAAACCACCATTCACCAAATCAGCGACACCACCGAGGCGGCTCTCTTTAATGGGTATAATGGCCTCATCCAACCTTTTCCATTCTTCCCTTCGAAGGGTAGCATTGTTTACCAACCTTGTGGTATAATTCTCAGGCTTAGAAGCGTCACCTCCTTTGAATACAGCAATCGTACCTTTACCGGTCTTTGGATCGATATAAGGACGCATTGCGGGAACATTCAATTGCCCATTTGACATAAGCGCACCAGCGACTTCACCGAGAGCTTGTCCTTGACCTATTAAATCAACATTCATTGTTTTTCCTCCTTCTTTTTAAATGATTCGTACAATGATGCGTTTCTCATAGGCAAGTGGGCCACTGGACTCCTCTGCACTGGAATCACTCAAATCCACAGCCTCGGTGGCAACGCCAATAAGGGATTGTGGTTGAATATCTCCACCTGCTGAAGAAACTGGATCTGCAACAAACTTCCGCAGATACCCTTCTCCATTAGATTCCAGAAAATCACCAATTGCGACATTCTCTCCATCAGCGAGGATTGCATATACCTGATCACCACGACCTGGGATCCATACATGACATTTATCACCTGATGCATACGCATCGTTTATGCCCTTTCCTTCGTACTCGTTCTCACGAGCGAACATGATAAGGGCGTTCTCTCCTGCGCTGTTATGAGCAACCACCGCACCTGCGGAAGTCAGCTCAACCAGCATGCCGGGAGTAATTGCTCCTGCGGCAGCGAGCTCCTCAAATACATTTGAGTAGTTCTTAACTAAAACACTATTCTGTGCCATTTATATCCCTCCTTTCTTTATTCAGGCAGAACTGGAAGCAGGATTTCTCCGCCTGCATTTGTCTGCACAACGTCACCACCACCAGCTTGGCCGGAATAGTTGACGGTCTTTTTAATTGACTTGGAAATACCTTCCAAAGTGGCATCAGCCAAAGCATCCAAAGTTTCCTTTGTCCACGCATCTTCAGTATTTTCCATTATGCCCTTCACGAGAGCTTCCCTTTTGGCCGCATAAGCAGCTACACCAGCTGTGACCTGAACCTTCATTGCTTCCGGCATCAGTGCTGTGTAGTCATCAATGGTCTTCAGCGTCTGCTTGAAAGTGTCAAGCACTTCCGCAGAGTTAGCCTGAATTACTTCAGGTGCCAATTCCATTGGTGACAGTTTTTCAATGACTGAGGCCTCTTGGACCATCAACCACTCCTTGTCATCTGCTTTCCAGCGAGTGGACGCATTAGCAATTAATGCATCAACTTTGCCTTCGCAGCAAGGAGTTTTAGAGTTTTCACTCATTTGTTCGTCCTCCTTTTTATTTGAATTAATATTAGGTTTCTTTGTACGCCGCATCTGCATTGTAACATAAGACACCTCTTTCCGTACCTCGGAAGAATTATCTGTCAATTCCACTTTTCCGGCATTGACCGAATACCCCCTCCTAAAGAGATTACTACCTCCATCGGCATCCCGGACACGATAAACGAAATCATTCGCAAACACTTCTTCCAAATAAAACATTTTGGTATTGGTGTCCATTGCATCCAATGCTGACTGAAGGAGCTGAGAAATCTGCTGGAATCCCTCCTCATTGCTGATAGGGACAATAGCAAAACCACTTTGGTTTACTTGTTTCAAAGTTGCAAGTAAATTATCCACTTTACCTCCTTCGTTATTATTACGAATACCACAACCGTCAGACCAACTACAGGCACCTTGTCCGCCGGGCAGGAGGGCTAAGTGATCCGGATGGTAATCCAACGCAATGGAATCGTAGGTTTCTCCATTCCACTCAGCACCTTCCTGAGCTTCTTCGGAGTTACTAAACACCCCGACACTGACATCAAGTGGTTGCCCACTATTAATGTGTTCCAATGCCTCGGGGGATAATGCGGTTATCCGTTGAACGTCTAACCAAGCTTCAGCCCGCAAACTACCATCTTCAAATCGAGTATTGAATATCTGCCCCACTGACCACTGATCTAAAACCTGTGGATTTTGGGCTGATACATTCTGTCCCCCATTCTGCGGATGATCAATTGTTACCGGGATGCCATTCCAAGCCTGGACATTTTGTGCCAAACTTTCGGAACGATGATAAATAGGACCACCACTTCCATGGTGAACACCCTCTTTAATCATTACCACGGGAACAACTATATGCTGCCGACCGTTTAAGTTTCGAGTTTCAATTGTATAATTTATTGCACTCGTTAAATACGTTTCTAATGTTCTTGTTTTCATTTCTTATCTCCTTTCAACTTCTACAGGCAGGGCAATACACCTGCACTGTGGATGAATCGGTATTAAATGCTCAATTTCATCCAAGGAATACCGATTGCCATGATATCCGGCACACTCTGTACAAACCCTATCATCCCCAGCGGTTGTAAACTCCGCTTGAATTACAAATCCATCTGCCGCCCAATTCTTATATTCCTGTACCATCCCTTGATGATGTGCTCTGATTGTTTCAGTACGGGCCAATATTTCAGCTCTACGTTTGGCTGGCATAAAATAAGATACCTGTCTGCCAGTTCTAGGATTAATGTAACTTATATCTAACCCTAATTCAGCACCACCTCCGTTTATGGTACTCACTAATTTCCTAGCAAGAAGAGCCGGCCCATCGCCATCAACTAATCCTTGCGCTAATATAGTTGATATTTGTAGATCCATTGCCGTTGTGATCCCTCTTAATTGTTCAAAAGCTCTTGTATATACCATTCCCACCCTATCAATATGAAACGGAGTCGAAAGCAGGGCAGAAGCACCACCAAACTGACTCAACGAGGGTATATTATAACCAGCCTTAGATAGTTCGTATCTCGCCCTTAAAACTCCTCTCTTGTAGCTGTCCTGTATGTATATGTTAGTCCAAGGAGCCTCGATAGCAGATCCAGCCTGATTCATTTGAATTGTCTCCAACAATCCCCGTTCTTCCTGGCGACGTAACCATTCCATAAACGCTTCCACCTTTTGGCCTACTCTCGGGAAGTTGAAAGCCTGATATCCTGGAGGGGGAGTCAGTTCAGTATATGTTTGTACAGCCAATCCAAAACAATCTTGATCTACTACGGTTTGTCGGATCACCCGAACCAAATCGCGAAACCTGCGATTCATATTCCTGACAAACGCATTCCGCAAAGTCAAAGTCCTAGTTGGGTCATATTGATTGACCTGTACTTGGCTGTATGTTGTGCAAGTTTCACACATTACTTATCATCTTGTTTTTGTTCACCAATATTATTTCCCTCTCCTTCAATTATTTCTTCCTCTTCTGGTGTAAGTAACGGTTCTAACCCAACCGCCGCATTTCGAGCCTCTACAATTTTTTCAATTTGCTCGTCCGTCAGTCCTACAAATATTTCCAAGAATTGCTCTGGAGTAACAACAGCTTCCAAAATTGGATTATTACCATACACACTTAAAGCATCGGCCCGTACTTTACCAACCTTAGCTTTTTCTTCATCCGACATCGAGAAGAGATCCTTCCACTCAACATTGTATCCCTCTTCGGGAGCTTCTGGAAGAACTCCGTACTCAATCAATCGATCCACAAACGGGCGTATTATGCAAGGCTCGGCAAATTCCTCACGTCGGGTTTGAATAAGACTCAACCAACTGGTAATATCCTGTGTACTGGATAACTCCCCTCGCTCAGACCCTGTCAGTATTCGTTTTGGTATGCCTGTTTGCGCTGAAATCATTTGAATGACTACATCAACATGCTTGGATGGGTCACTAACTTGTTGTACCAAGGCTTCAAACGTAACACCCTCATTGACCAACATACGACGGAGATTGTTTTCGTATTCATTGATCTGATTCTGTAGATCCTCTTCCACAGCCGAGGTTAATGTTGCATCTGGATCTACCTTGGCTTGATAACCAGGACGGGCACCTCGCCAAAACATTTCTGCTGAACCACCTACCAGTTTCTCTAAATCCATTAAACGATTCCAAATAGGCTCCAGCGGGGGAATCCCCTCTGTATTACTTTCCAGCAATTCCGGAGACACATGAAGGATCCGTGAGGCATGGACTAACATACTGTCCGTTTTACCATCACCAGGCATCGTCAATGTAATATTGTATATTTCAGGATTGCCGTATTCTGGATCCTTTGTATTGGTAATCCATTTTTCAATACTGGCATGATTCTCAGCCAATGATTTGACGTACATTAAATCCAAATCATTGCCGGATGTGATTGGTTTTTCAAAATCTTGTTTGGTGACTG
>Ga0164313_10003412_pt1 | contig 14163 bp, 11 predicted proteins | sample GuaBasSedimGuay4_FD_113735 | JGI IMG/M metagenome (GOLD analysis project Ga0164313, IMG submission 113735) | Subseafloor sediment microbial communities from Guaymas Basin, Gulf of California, Mexico - Guay4, Core 4569-4, 0-3 cm | ecosystem: Environmental > Aquatic > Marine > Hydrothermal vents... | reverse complement strand
TAAAGCTAAAAAATTCAGGGTGGCCATCGATTGTGTGAATTCTGTAGGAGGAGTGGTATTACCGCAATTACTAAATATGTTGGGGGTAGAGGATGTCTTTGAATTATACTGCGAACCCACCGGAGATTTTCCGCATAACCCGGAACCGCTGCCCGAACACCTGACTGATATTTCGGATGCCATGATTCGTGAAAAGGCCGATGTGGGTTTTGTGGTGGATCCCGATGTGGACAGGCTGGCTATTGTGTGCGAAGATGGCACAATGTTTGGGGAGGAATATACACTTGTGGCAGTATCTGATTACATCCTATCTAAGACACCTGGAAATACAGCATCCAACCTATCTTCCACCAGGGCTCTGCGCGATGTAACCGAGGGATATGGTCAATCCTATTTCCCGTCAGCAGTGGGTGAAGTAAATGTGGTGGATGTGATGAAAGCGCAGAATTGCGTGATTGGTGGTGAAGGCAACGGTGGAATCATCTACCCTGGACTTCATTATGGACGGGATGCCCTGGTTGGTATTGCCCTGTTTCTTACTCACCTGGCAGAAAGTGGATTGAGCTGCAGTGAGCTCAGGAAGTGTTATCCAGACTACTATATTTCAAAAAATAAAATCACACTTCCTGAAGATGCAGATGCAGACAAGTTGCTTGCCGCTTTTGAGAAAGAGTATGCCCATATGGAGGTAAATAGAGTGGATGGAGTGAAGGTAGATATGCCAGAGGGTTGGGTCCACCTGAGGAAATCCAACACGGAACCTATTATCAGACTCTATGCAGAGGCCAATAGTCCGGAGGAGGCAGAGCGCATTGCAGGAGAGGCTATGAAATCAATTGATAAATTGTTATAACAGATTATAGATTAAAGAGCATGAAGAAAAGAACACTTTTAGCCATAATCATCCCAACGGTTTCCATTGCAGCACTGATACTCTATTCGGTACTTTCAGGCAAGGATAAGGAGGTTGTGCTGGAAACGGAAGTTCAATTTGGACAATTCAATATTGCAGTGATGATCACAGGGGAGCTACAGGCCATTCGTGAAACAGAGATCAAGGCCCCATCCTCTTTACGCAGTCGCAATCTGCGCATTCACAGGGTAAAAATCCAGGATCTGATTCCTGAGGGTACCGTGGTGGATTCGGGCGACTGGGTGGCCACACTGGACCGTTCAGAAGCAGATAATTCGTTGAAAGATATACTGGATAACCTGGAGAAACAGGAGTCTGAGTATATGAGAACCAAGCTGGATACCACCATGCAGCTCAGGCAATTGAGAGACGATCTGATCAATCTCAACTTTGCCATGGAGGAGGCTGAAATAGCATTGGAACAATCACAGTTTGAGCCTCCTGCTACCATCAGGCAGGCTGAGATTACCCTGGAAAAGGCCAAAAGAGCCCATGACCAGGCCAGTCAAAACTATGGGCTGAAGGTGAGGCAGGCTGAAGCCGAGATTAGAGAGGCCGAAATTAATCTGGCCCGGGACCGCAGAAGCAAGACTGAAATGGAGGCGGTTCTGAAACAGTTCGACATTATGGCCCCGGCTTCCGGTATGGTAATCTATAAGAAGGACTGGAGCGGTCAGAAACGCACTGCCGGATCGGAGATCAATACCTGGGATCTGGCTGTTGCCACACTTCCCGACCTGTCGGCTATGATCTCTATGACCTATGTGAACGAGATTGATATCAGCAAGCTTAGTGAGGGGCAACTTGTAAAGATAGGGGTAGATGCATTCCCCGAAAAGAGGTTTTCCGGTGAGGTCATTGAGGTGGCCAATATTGGCCAGCAATTGCCCAATACCGATGCCAAGGTGTTTGAAGTTCGCATTGCACTGAACGAGAGGGACACCATTCTCCGACCTTCTATGACCACCAGCAATGAGGTTATAACCAATGTGCTGGACAGCGTTCTGTTTGTGCCCCTTGAGGCTGTTCATGCCAATGACAGTCTTACCTTCGTATACGCTCGGGGAGGAAAGAAGCAGATTGTGGTGCTGGGTGAATCCAATGAAAACAACATCATCGTGGAAATGGGATTGAACAAAGGGGATAAGCTCTATCTTTCCATTCCATCAGATCCCGAATCCATGGAGTATACGGGCCTGGCTTTAATTGAGGAGATCCAGAAGAGAAAGGCAGAAGAGAAAAAAAGGCGTGAGGAGGCCCAGGAGAGGATGAAGCAGCAGCAACAAAAGGCTCCCAACTTTCAGGGCAGGGGTGGACAGGTAAGAAAAAGCCAAGGATAGCGCCATGGAAAGATATTTTCATGATGTCGTTATTGCCATTGAATCCATCCTGGCAAACCAGATGCGGAGTATGCTGACCGCGTTGGGTATTATTTTTGGAGTGGCAGCAGTAATCGCTATGCTGGCCATTGGAAAAGGAGCCCAACAGGAGATTTTGGAACAGATCAAAATGGTGGGTGTAAATAACATCATTATCACGCCCATTGTAGAGAGTAATGGTGGTGATTCAGAAGAGGGCGGTGAGAAGCAGGCTAAGAAGTTCTCACCCGGGCTTACCCTGGAAGATGTGGAAGCCATCGAGGAGGTTCTCCCCACTGTGAACATGGCCTCGCCTGAAATCACACTGAGCAGTTATGTCATACAGGGAGGAAAAAGAGCCACGGCCAAGCTCCTGGGAATCTCAGGCGAATATTTCGAAATATTCAATCTACCCATCCAGGAAGGGGTGCCATTCAATGAATACCAGGAGGAGAATGGTATTCCTGTATGCGTAATTGGTGCCAATATTAAGAACAAGTTTTTCAGCAAGGAGAATCCCATTGGCAAGTACATTAAGTTTGACAAGGTCTGGCTTAAAGTGGTGGGCGTTTTGGAAAGGAATGATGTGAGTTTGACAAGGTTCGAAAACATCGGGGTAAATGTGATGAATGATAACATTTATGTTCCCGTAAAAACCATGTTAATGCGGTTTCAAAATCGTGCCCTTGTAGCTTCCAGAATAAAGGGGAGTGAAGGAATGATCTTTGGTATGGGATTTGCCATGAGCTTCAACGCCGGACAAAATAGCGAATCCAATTACCATCAGCTTGACCGGATTATTGTGCAGGTAAAGGATTCTGAAGAGTTGTCTCCATCCACAGAGTTGCTGGCCAGGTTATTAATGAGGCGTCATGAGAAGGTGAAAGATTTTGAGATTACTGTACCCGAGCTTTTATTAAAACAGGAGCAACGAACCAAGGATGTTTTTAACGTTGTGCTGGGAGCCATAGCTAGCATCTCCTTACTTGTGGGAGGCATCGGAATCATGAACATCATGTATGCCACAGTGATGGAGCGCATCAAGGAGATTGGAACCAGGCTGGCCATTGGGGCACAAAAGAAGGATATTGTGGTCCAGTTTCTTTCTGAAGCAGTCTTGATCAGTGTAATCGGAGGGGTGATTGGGGTGATCATCGGGATTGTCTCTTCCTGGCTGATTACCAAGTTTGCTGATATAGCCACAATTGTGACGCCCATCAGTGTAGTTATCTCATTTGTTGTTTCCGCATCGGTGGGGGTAATATTTGGATACTCTCCCGCTAAAAGGGCTTCTGAAAAGGATCCCATCGAATCATTAAGGTATGAATAACATGTATCGCATCGCAATTGTTTGCATATTCCTGGCGTTCAGTTTTCAGGAGTATAGCTTCGCTCAAAATGAAACAGAGTTGAAGGTCCTGTCCCTTCCGGAAGTAATTGAAATTGCCAGGGACCAGTCACTGATGGCACTGATGTCCAGGCACCAGTTCAGAAGCAGTTACTGGGAGTACAGAACCCACCTCGCCAGGTTCAGGCCAGGATTGGATCTGGAGGCCACCATTCCTTCTTTGAATAACAGTTACGAGAGTGTAACCCAGCCCGACGGGACGGAGGAGTTTGTATATAAATCCAATATGCAGACCTCTCTGAATATGCGTTTAAACCAGAATATTGGATTAACAGGTGGACAGGTATTTGTGACCTCTTCACTTCAGAGAAACGACAATTTTGGGGATGATGCCACAGCTACCAGTTACTTAGCCTACCCCTTAACCATTGGATTCGTGCAGCCCATCAATGGTTATAATCCCCTAAAATGGGATCGAAAGATTGAACCCATGAAGTATGAGGAGGCAAAGCTGAACTATGTGAATGCTCTGGAAAGGGTAAGCCGACAGGCGGTAAGGTACTTTTTCGATCTCACACTGGCGCAGATCAACCTCGAGGTATCAGAAAAGAATTATGCAAATACCGACACCCTTTTTCAGATTGCTAAAGGACGTTACCAGTTGGGAACCATTGCAGAGAATGATCTGTTGCAGATGGAGTTAAGTTTTCTGAATTCCGATGCTTTCCGCAACGAGGCCATCATTGATCTGGAACTACGGAAATCGAGACTTCGATCCTTTTTAGGATTCAATGAGAGGGTGAGTCTGGAGCTGATCCTTCCCAGTGAGGTGCCCATTATTGAAATGGATTATAGCCGCACTCTCCAGGAAGCAAAGGACAATAATCCGGAACTTATGAACCTTGAACGACAGTTGCTTGAAGCGCAGCAGAGGGTGGCAGAAGCCCGCTCTCAGAAGGGAATACGGGCCGATCTTTTTGCCCAGTTTGGCTTGAGTCAGACTGCAAATGGAGTCGGCGGGGTTTACCAGGAACCCAATAACAATCAGCGTGTTGAAGTAGGGGTACAGGTTCCTATCCTGGACTGGGGTCTTGGTAAGGGTCAATACCGGATGGCACAGTCGGCCGAAGAGGTGGTCAAAACCAATGTGGAACAGTCTCAGATCGATTTCAATGAAAATATCTTTCTACAGGTCATGCAGTTTAACCTGCAGGACGACCAGGTGGCCATTGCCTCCAAAGCAGATGCCATTGCCGATCTGCGGTATGAGGTCACCAAACAGAGGTTCCTGATCGGCAAGATCGATGTTCTTGACCTGAATGTGGCCCTTGAAGAGAAAGATGTGGCCCGAAGGGGTTATGTACAGGAATTAAGGAATTTCTGGGATTACTATTACAACCTGAGAGGCCTGACCCTCTACGACTGGGAGAAAGGCCAGAAATTGGTGGAGGATTTTGATGAATTGCTGGATCAGTAAGTAGCTAAAACACCCATTCACCGTTTCAGTTCCATTTTCTAAACTCCTCTGTCTGGTCGTATATGTACTGAAGTATTTTTAGGTCCTCTTCTGAAAGCTGCAACTCTCGACGCACGAGTACCAGTGAAATGGTTTCCAGTACTTTATCCATCCGGTAGGTGGTAAAACCACCAGCTCCCCCCCAGCTGAACGAAGGAATAAAATTTCTTTGAAAACCGGGGCCAAAAATATTGGCTGAAACCCCTACCACCGTGCCTGTATTAAACATGGTATTGATTCCGCATTTGGAGTGATCGCCCATAATTAGTCCGCAAAACTGAAGTCCCGTTTTCTGAAACCGCCTTTTGGGATAGTTCCAGATCTTTACCTCAGAATAGTTGTTTTTGAGATTGGAATTGTTGGTATCGGCGCCCAGGTTACACCACTCTCCAATGACCGCATTCCCAAGGAAACCCTCATGGGTCTTGTTTGAGTTGGCCTGAATCACAGAATTATTTATCTCCCCACCCACCTTGCTGGCCGGACCAATGGTGGTGGGTCCATATATTTTTGCTCCCATCTTTACCACCGATTCTTCACAAAGGGCAAAGGGTCCCCGTATCACACTTCCTTCCATAATTTCGCTGTCAGCCCCCAGGTAAACGGGCCCCGTAGAGGCGTTCAGGATGAAATGCTCTCCCTTGAAACCAGGTTCCACAAACACATTTTCGGGCTCAATAACCTTTACAGTCTCACTTAGCGTACCACTCTCCCTTCCCCTGGAAATGCGTTTCAGATCTGCCTCTATTTCAGTACCGTTCAGACTAAATACCTTCCAGGGATAATCCACCAGGCCTACCTCTCCGGGGTATAAAGTAAGGTGTCCGGACCAGGAATCGGCCTGGAATGAGTCTGCTCCTTCCTTATGGGTTCTGACTGCCAGCAGGGTCCCGTCTTTAATCAACCCATTCTCCTCCTTCAGGGACTTGATTGCCGATATAACCTGGCTGTCGGGAAGTAGTGTACCATTGATCAGCAGGTTATCCTTACCGGAATGACAGGGATACTTCCCCGACAGATGATCCCGTGTGAGGTAGGAAACAGGCATCCCCAGCTCATCCTTCCATTTTTCTGCAACAGTTAATATTCCTACCCTTAAATCGGCAGCAGGACGGGTAAAAGTGAGGGGTAGCAAATTGTCCCAGGAGGGGTCATCGAAGAGAATAAGAGACATTTTTCTTTTAAAAGTATAAAAAAAACCGTCCCAATAATGAGACGGTTTTAACAAAGGAAGATCTCCTTCTATTTTTTCTTCTTGTCCAGGTGTGATTTGTAACGGCTCATAAACTTATCCACACGTCCGGCTGTATCCACCAGCTTCATCTTTCCGGTATAGAAAGGATGGGAAGTACTGGAGATTTCCAGTTTGATAAGCGGGTATTCAACGCCATCTTCAAGTTTAATGGTTTCCTTGGAAGCAGCAGTTGACTTTGTGAGGAATGTAAATTCATTGGACATGTCCTTGAAAGCTACAAGCCTGTAATTCTTTGGATGTATATCTTTTCGCATGATGTTAATGTTTTCTAAATCAGCGCTTTTTTCAAAACGGAATGCAAAGATAAAAATGTTATTTACAACATCAAAGTAATTAATCTAAATATATGCTGTTCAGCTTTATATTATGGGGTTTGGGGTAGTTTTGATGGGTCCAGGGCCTCCTCCATGTATCTTTTGAAGCGGCGCTCCTTATCAAAAAGGTACCTGTAGGTGTGATGTGTTTTGGTATGATAGGCTCCTGTGGCTTCATATAAAGCAATCATCTTGGGATTAAAATCACCTACCCACGACAGCTCAAACTGCTTGAAGTGGGGTTTCTCATTCAGTGTCTGTCGCAGCTGGTAGAAAATTCCCGATTCAACTCCCGAATTCTGGAATTTAGGTACCACTCCGGCTGCAGTTCCGCGTGCCCTGGTGATGGTATTCTTCCTTTTATAACGCAAAAACCGGAGTTTATTGAGCAGGTGAAGCTTTCCGTTCAGATGTCTGAAGATCTGGTTTGCATCGGGAATAAACATGAAAAAAGCGATGGGTTGACTGTTGTAGTAGGCATACCAGATCAATTCCGGGTCCATAATGGATCTGATTTTTCTCAGTTCGTCGTAGAGTGATTCCGGATCCATGGGGGTAAAATCCTCCTTAAGTGAGGGCCAGGCTTCATTGTAGATGGTGACGGTGTCATCCACGAACTCAGAGACCTGCTTCATATTAAAGTGCCTGTAAGAGTACCCTTCTCTTTGGTTGATCCACTCGGCAATTTTCCAGAACCGTTCAGGGAAAGGTTTATCCAGATCCAGGTGAAAGCTGAATTGACGATAGTAGAGCTTGAATCCGTAACTCTCAAAGTGCCTCCGGTAGTATGGAAAGTTATAAGTCATCCCAATGGCCTGGGGTACAAAGCCATGAACCAGGCAACCCCAATTGGTATCATTTTCCCCAAAATTTATAGGGCCTGTCATGGCTTCATATCCATGCTCTTTAAGCCAATCCCTGGCTGCATCAAAAAGCAGAAAGGCCACTTGCTGGTCATCTATGGATTCAAAAAAACCGCAACCGCCACTTTTTACATAGTCCGATTCATCTTTTATCTGATCGTAAAAGGCCGCAATGCGTCCTGCCACCTGGTCCTTCTGGTTCAGAACGATCCAGCGGGTTGCATCGCCATGTCTGAAATAGGGATTGATCTTCCTGTCGAATGCTTTTTTGACCTCCTTATCAAATGGCATCACGAAGTTGGGATCATTGCGATAGAGCTTCCTTGGCAATTCCAGGAATGCCCGTTCAGTCTGCTTGTTGGTAACCGGGATAACTCGCATTTTAGATGCAGTAGTAAGTCAATTGGTCAAAGAGAGAACCACCCTTCCATCATTTCATCCTCCAGTGGAGAGTCTTTATAAGAGTGGTGAACAAATTCATTCTTTTTTGGGAGGTATATATAATCTTTGGCCCATTCCTGGTGGTGAATTGAGATCTCTTTCACCGCATCCAGTATGGCATAAACCTCCTCATTGGTAGTCGTAGGATGCAATGACCATCGTACCCAGCCTGGTTTTTCGGTCAGGTCCCCATCGTTTATTTTTTCAGTGATCTCTGCGGACTGATCGTATGAAACCTCCAGCAGAAAATGGCCATAGGTACCAGCACAGGCACAACCACCCCTGGTCTGTACGCCAAAGCGGTCATTCAAGAGCTTCACAAAGAAATTGAAATGGATTTCTGGATGGTAGAAGGAGATCACCCCCAGCCTGTTATCCACATTATTGGCCAGGATCTCAATGCCTTCAATCTTTCTCAACCCCGGTAGAGCTATCTGCAGTAGTTCCTCTTCCCTGCAGAGGATGTTTTCAACACCCATTTGCTCCTTCAACTCCATGGCCAGCGCGGCTTTTATGGACTGCAGAAACCCTGGTGTTCCTCCATCTTCACGTACTTCAATATCATCCACATACTTATAGCTACCCCATGGATTGGTCCAGTCCACTGTTCCTCCTCCCGGATTGTCAGGAACCTCCGAGGTGTACAGGTCCTTGTCAAAGATCAGGACTCCCGAGGATCCAGGCCCACCCAGGAATTTGTGAGGGGAGAAGAAGATGGCATCCAGTTTCTCTACGGGATTCTCAGGATGCATATTCATATGCATATAAGGGGCACTTGCTGCAAAATCAATAAAGACCAGTCCGCCATATTCATGCATCAGCCTGGCCAGCTTATAATAAGGTGTTTTTACACCGGTCACATTGGAGCATGCAGTAAAAGAACCAATTTTGAATTTTCTCTCCTTATACAACTCCAGTTTCGCACGAAAATCATCCAGATCGACCCTCAGGTCTTTTGTGGGTTCAATCATCACCACATCGGCGGTGGTCTCGAACCAGGAGGTGTGATTGGAATGGTGTTCCATATGGGTGATAAACACCACCGGTCTTTCATCCATTTTAACGCTCTGACTGTCGCCCTCTCCACAACCCTTCAGTTTTAGAATGCGCATTAGCTTATTGATAACCGCAGTCATTCCATGTCCGGCTGTGATAATTACATCATTGGGACCAGCGTTTACATGTTTCTTTATCAGCTGGTGCGAGCGGTGATAGGCCTTGGTCATCAGAGTGCCCGTAAGCGTGGTTTCGGTATGAGTATTGGCTACAAATGGCCCGAACTGCGTCTGAAGCTTTCTTTCAATGGGTTCGTAGAGCCTTCCACTGGCTATCCAGTCGGCATAGAGAATCCGCCTTGTTCCATAAGGAGATTCAAAGGTGGTATCGTTTCCTATGATGCCCTCTCTAAAAGGCTCGAAATATTTCTCTAGTTTACTCACCTTGTTCATTTTAACCCATTAACCTTTCTCAACCCCTTCCCGCAAACCTGGACAACAACCTTAAAAACTCTATATAGAGCCAAATAAGTGTAACCATAAGTCCAAAGGCTCCATACCACTCCATATACTTGGGAGCCCCCATTTGTGATCCCTTTTCAATGAAATCAAAATCCATAATCAGGTTCAGGGCGGCAATTACTATGATCACCAGGTTAATCAGGATTCCCAGTGGACCATTGGAGTGCATAAACCCAACACTCATTCCAAACATACCCATAATCCAGCTCATTAAATAGGCGAAAAATACTGCCCCTGTGGCCATCATCACTCCCCGTCTGAATCTGGGGGTAGCCCTTATGTAGCCCGACCTGTAGAGGAACAACATGGTGAAAAGCGTTCCAATGGTTAGCAGTACAGCCTGGAATGCCACTCCCGGGTATTTGGCATTAATAATTGCACTGATGGCTCCCAGGAACAAACCTTCAAGTATGGCATATATGGGGGCTGTAATGGCAGCCGATTGTGGACGAAAAACAGTGACCATGGCCATGATAAATCCCCCGATGGCTCCCACGATCGCCAGGGTTCCGGCGCTGCCCGGATTCTCTCCCATCACTATTTTCCATGTATAGGCTGCTGCACCAATGACCAGTAGCAACATCAGCCCGATTTTATTAATGGTTCCATTGATAGTCATCACAGGAGCTCCCGCACTTACATCCCCAGCTTTCTCATATATCTTCCCGGTCATCATCGGGTTGGATGATTTCATTGCTCTCATTTACTCTAAATTTGGATCAAATATATATTATTTATCAGGAATGGAGTGGGCAAAACATATGCCATAGAATAGCAGGGATCAAATCCTGACAGAATTGCAGTTAAATTCTTACTTTTGGTCATGATTCGTGCCCTGCGCAATATTTGGGAGAATGACTTTTTTAAAAATGTGGCCACCCTCATCTCAGGGACCACATTTGCACAGGCCTTTTCCATTGTAATATACATCTTTCTGAGCCGCATCTATACCGTAGAGGATTTCGGGGTATTCGGGCTCTATATGAACATCCTGAACATCACCATCATCTTCAGCACGGCCAAATACGAACTGGCCATTCTGCTCCCCAAGAGCGACCGGGAATCGGTAAATCTGCTTGGCCTGTCGGGGATAATCAGTGTGGTGGTCAGTCTGTTACTTTTACTTATTGTAATTCCATTCAATGGTCAGATATGTAAGCTGCTGGGAAATGAGGAGCTCTCAACGTGGCTCTATTTTATCCCTTTGTCCACCTTGCTTGTGGGACTGTTTACCTCCTTCCGTAACTACTCAAACCGCGAAAAACGCTACAAACTTATTGCAGGGGCCAATATAGGACAGAGCCTGGGGAACTCCTTGATGAAACTGCTTCTCGGTCTCATGATTGCTGGAGCCACCGGCCTTATTTTTGGGGTTATATTTGGTCAGCTCATTGGATTCCTGGTATTCTTTGCCATCCAGATTCGCTTTAACAGGCATAAAGCAGGCTGGTTAAGACTATCAGAAATGCGAAGGCTTGGCAAACAGTACAGCCTTTTCCCAAAATACAACATGTGGCAGGGCCTGATCAATAACTTTTCAGGAGCACTTCCGGTATTTATCTTCAGTTCCTTCTTCTCCACGGCCATTGCGGGTATTTATACCTTTGGTTACATGATATTGTACCGGCCGGTTAGCCTTGTGGCCAATGCATTTTACCAGGTTATGTTTCAGCGCTTTGTGGAAAAGCAACACCAGGAAGCTTACATACTGGATGAAGTGAAACTGTTTATCAAACGTACCTTTCAGGTATTGATTATTCCATTTATCCTCATGGGATTTTTTGCCCCCCAGGTGTTCGGATTTATTTTTGGATCCGATTGGGTGGAGGCAGGCCGGTATGCACAGATCCTGCTTCCCTGGATCTTTATGGTGAGCCTGGTCATGCCCCTTTCATTTATCCCTGACCTTTATAAAAAACAGAGGGTGGCCATGATCATCGATGGGATCAAAATGGTGGCCAGACTGGCAGGGCTTGTAGTGGGTGTGATCACGGATAGTGTATATTTGGGACTTATTCTCTACAGTGGATTAAGTACTCTGGTTATAAGTTACAGCCTCATATGGTATATTCGTCTGGTGAAAAGCCACCCGCCTGCAGGGAATGCAGAATCGATTTTAAAAAGCAGCAATGGGTAAAATAGGAAAAGCGTTCAAAGCACTCTGGTGGATCGCACGGAAACCCGTTTTATTAAACAGGGTGCTTACCCATGAAGACTCATGGCAAAAAGAGGTGAGTAATAAGTATGGATTGTCGAATGGTCTCCCTCTGATCGAAATGAACCAGTTGATCAGTTCCGAACCAATCTCCCTGGGGCCCATGACCTTTCTTGATGGGGGATCGCTTCCTACCGATATGATGTTACTGGCTGGTTTGGCAGAAGGAATCAAGGATTGTACCTATTTTGAAATTGGTACCTGGAGGGGTGAAAGTGTAACCACACTCTCTTCCAGGACAAAAAGCTGCCATACCCTTTGTCTCACCGATGCCCAAATGAGGAAGCTGGGGATGCATGAAAGGACCATTAAATCACACCGCCTGTTTTCAAAGGAGGTGGAGAATGTGGTACAGCTAAGAGGTGATTCCAGGAGCTTTGACTATAAGAGTCTAAATCAGAAATTTGACCTGATATTTATTGATGGGGATCATCATTATGATTTCGTTAGAAGTGATACGGAAAAGGTATTTGAATACCTGACTCATGATGAGACCATTGTGGTCTGGCACGATTACGGATTCCATCCCGACCAGGTGAGGTTTGAGGTGATGGCTGCCATTCTGGATGGAGTGGGTCCCGATCGCGCCGGTAGGGTATATCATGTGGCCCATACCAAGTCGGCCATATTTACAGGTAAGAGCTTCCCTTCCAGAGCTGCAGATTTTCCCGAAGTTCCTGAAGAGTATTATGCCCTGGAGCTGATCCGCAAAAAAAATTGATTTCAATGAAAAGCCCCGGCCGCATACTTATTATTCCATCATGGTATCCACCTGATGGGGGATATTTTTTCAAAGAGCACAGCGAAGCCATTCTGGGGATGGGATGGCAGGTTGATGTGCTTGTCAACAGAGTGGTGGGAATCCGAAAGGTTCTGCAGATCGGATGGTCGGCCCTGAGAGGATATAGAGTTGGGAATGAGAATGGTCTCCGGGTAATCCGTTCGATCTACCTGAAATTGCCCGGTAACGAAAAGCAAAACATTCAAAGGTGGGCAGCAGGAACTGCCAGGCTCTACAGAAAGTATGAGAAATCCTATGGGAAGCCTGACCTGATTCTTTCCCACAGTGTAACCTGGGCCGGATATGCAGCCTCCCTGATCAATAATTTATATGGCATTCCATACCTGGTAGTAGAGCACCGGAGTTTTTTTGTGTGGAGTACCGAAAAGGCCCGCAGTATGGTAAAATCCTATTACCTGCCTTTTTTTGAAGAAGCCTACAGGAATTGTTCCAGGCTGGTTCTGGTGTCGGGGAGCCTTCTTACAGGATTAAAGGAGCTAATACCCTGGATTGAGGAGAAGACCATGACCATTCCCAATATGATCAGGGAGGATATGTTCCTGCCACCCTCTGTGGTTCGAAGTACTGAACCCTTTGTATTTCTGTGGGCAGGGCGGCTGGAACATGTGAAAGGAGTGGACCTGTTAATTGAAGCCGCACGAATTCTTAAAGAGCATGGAAAAGATAATTTTTTCATCAGGCTGGCAGGTAAAGGATCGCTTCGAAATGTATTAGATCAGCAGGCCGCCGCCGCAGGAGTATCCGATGTTGTGCACTTCCTGGGTCGTATCTCCAGGGACGAGATGCAAAAGGAGATGCAGATGGCCAACTGTTTTGTTCTGCCCACCAGGTATGAGGCTTTCGGGGCCGTACTCATAGAGGCCATGGCCACAGGTCTGCCTGTAATCGCTACCAGGTCGGGTGGGCCTGATACCATTGTGAACAACGAAAACGGGATTCTGATTAACATTGAAAATTCAGAACAACTTGCAGCAGCTATGGAGGATATGATTCATCGGATCAAAGAGTTCTCAGAGCAGCAAATCAGGAAGCAGACCATGGATCGATATGGTCAAAACAGCGTAATGAAGCAGTACAATGAACTCTTTCTTCAGTTGCTAACAGAATAATTTCCCCCATCATATTTACGAAATAAAAATTTTTGTAGCTTTGCACTCCTAAACGGTGGATGTAGCTCAGCTGGTTAGAGTACTGGATTGTGGTTCCAGATGTCGCCGGTTCGAACCCGGTCATCCACCCAACGAAAAAACCGCCTTGCGAAAGCCTGGCGGTTTTTTCGTGCAGCGTTGTCAGCTTGCTGACAACAACAGCACGGAAAAGGCGGCAAAAGATTGCGTAGCAATCGGCATATACCTCTTAAATCACCTGTCTTCGTCATTGGGACACCTTGTCGAATTGTACTCGATTAACTCTACTGCTCGAGCCTGAATTGCGAGAAATCCTTCAAGGAGTTTACCTCAATATTGATCTTCAGGCCAAATCTGGAATTTTTTATGCCCTGATCAGGCCCGATGGGGTTCAACAGTGAAATGCTTGCTCCGCTGTCATTAAGCATTCTTTGATGTTCTGATGTCCATTCCAATTCAAGAATGTCGGAGAGAAACAAATAACGCTTCTTTGC
>Ga0164313_10003411_pt1 | contig 14163 bp, 9 predicted proteins | sample GuaBasSedimGuay4_FD_113735 | JGI IMG/M metagenome (GOLD analysis project Ga0164313, IMG submission 113735) | Subseafloor sediment microbial communities from Guaymas Basin, Gulf of California, Mexico - Guay4, Core 4569-4, 0-3 cm | ecosystem: Environmental > Aquatic > Marine > Hydrothermal vents >... | reverse complement strand
TCACGGGGTCATTTAATGTTTGGATTGAGGGATTTTAATGGGAAAGCAAACACAAGATAAGTTTTATTCAGATTTAGATTTAACATTCACTATTCATCCATTGAATAATGATATTTCAATGTTATACGATGAAAGAAGTATTGATCAGAATATGTATAATGTAATGATGGGTAATAATGGAGATGCTAAATTCCATCCAGAAAAATGTATCGGAATACGTGATATGTTGTTTGAACCTATTAACATTTTAACAGAAGCAGATTTAAGAGCAAAAATTGAATTTATATTACAAATGTGGATGCCTAGAATTAAAGTTATCAAAATTGACGTTATTCAAAATGTCAATGCAGATGGGTACAATGTAAGCATTACATATAAAACTATAAATATAATTGATGAAAGAACAACAACACTATTTTTAGATAGGATTAGGTAAGAAATGGCAAAAAATTTGAAAGTAAATGCTCTTGATTTTGATGAATTAAAAGCAAATTTAATTGAGTTTCTACAAGGGCAAGAAAAGTTTAAGGACTATAACTTCTATGGTTCTGGATTTGATGTAATATTAGATTCCCTTACATATAACTCTTTTTATATGGGTACATTTGCTCATTTGTTAGCAAACGAAGCATTTATTGATTCTGCTAATCTTAGGGATTCCTTAACAAGTAAGGCAAAATTACTCAATTATATTCCAAAATCATCATTTTCTGCTATTGCGGATGCTAATGTTGTATTAGATATTAATGCTGAAAACCAACCTACAGATGAAAAATTTCTGATAGAAAGGGGTACATTTGCCAAATCGACAAATTCCGTATCAAGTTTAGTACGAAATTTCATATTGATTGATGATGTGTATATTTACAATAAATCAATTGATGCGAGTGGATTTGATTATCAGTCCGATACCTTACAGATTTATGAGGGTACATTCCAAAAGGATTATTATACTAAAGATGTTTCTCAAAATTCTACATGGAATCAGATTTATAGACTAACAGTGAAAGATGTTGACTACCGTACTATTCGTGTTAAAGTTTACCCAAATGATACAGCAGAAGATAGCAATTTTGTATCATACAAATTAGCATCCGATTTTATGCAAATTGATGGTGCTAGTAACATATTCTTTATAACAACCGATGATAAGGGTTATTATGAAATATTATTCGGAAATGGGGTCTATGGTCGAGAACTTGAAAATGGAAATTATATTGAAATTTCTTATGTTGAAAATCAAGGTGAACTTGGAAACGATGCGAGAGAATTTCTATACAATGGTAATGATTTAATCGGTAAAGATGGATCGGTTATTGATGTTACTATTAATACTGAAATGGCATCTGATGGTGGTCGAGGTGAAGAAACCCTTGAGGAACTTAAATACAACGTACCACATCATTACAAACGTCAAAATCGTTTAGTCACAATCGAAGATTACAAATCAATCCTTTTATCAGAATACAATAATATTCAATCTATAAATGTTTTGGGTGGTGAAGATAATTATCCTAAAGTCTATGGTCGTGTATTTATTTCAATTAAACCCAAAGTAGGTGATATTCTTTCATCTAAGGCAAAAGAAACTATTCAAAAAACAATATTAGAAAAGTATAATATTGTAACAATAGATACTACAATTGTTGATGTTGATTTCTTGTATTTAAACTTGACTAATCAGACGAAATTTGATCCATTACAAACCGATTTATCTTCTGGACAAATTGCCAATTTGGTTAATGATACAATCAATAATTATGATACTAATCAAGTGTCACGTTTTGATGGATATTATTCAAATGCTAATTTATACGAAAGTATTTTAAATCAAGACGATTCCATAATTAGTACGTTCAACTATATTATGCTAGAAAAGCAAACTAAACCAGCATTTGAAACTTCACAATCTTATACAATAGATTTCAATGGTAAACTTGTGAAAAAGTCTATAATTTCAAATGAATTTACATTTAGGGGTTTACCTAGTCATTTTGATGATGATGGGATGGGAAATATTGTGATTCATTATGAGAGTTTGATAGACGGTACAAAATACACCTATCTTGATGAATACTTTGGTACGGTAGATTATGATACGGGAATTATTAACACATCTAACATTGTAATAGATGAAATTGTTAATGGTGATTTATTGATAACAGAATCAATGCCTATAGAACCCGATTTTTATCCATTAAGAAACAACATTATCAAAATTAATAAGGTATCAGTTACAGTGACAGAATATGACAACAATAAATAAACTTGCCCCATTAATATCAAGTCAATTACCTAGTTATGCTCACAAAAAGTACCCCACTTTTGTAGCATTTATAACTACTTATTTTGAGTGGTTAGATGAAGAAAACAATTTTGCGTATTTCTTGAATGAATTTAACGCAAATATGGATATTGATCAATCTAATGATAATTTTGTGGATCAGTATTTGCAAGAGTTTGTTGAGGGTATTCCCACTTACAATTTAGAAATTCCAAAGAATGATTTAGTAAAGTACATTAGAGAATTCTATATATCAAAGGGTACTGAGGAATCCTTTAAATTCATTTTCAGAATCCTTTATAATAAAGATGTTGCTATAACCTATCCTAGAGAATTGATGTTGGCATCCTCGGATAATATTTACGAGGGTGATTTCATAATGAATATCACCAAAGACGTTAATAAAGAATATTTCATTACAGATGAAAGTATTATTTACATTTATGATAAATTGTCAGGATTGAGAGCATTTGTCGATGAAATTAAGGAAAAGGTAGATGTATTAGGAAATCATTATTTTGAGGCATATTTATCATCTTTCGATCATGGGTTGTATGAACAATTGGGAATGGAATTAAAACTTCAAATTGACGAAGTTATTTACAATACTAACGTGATTAGAACTATCAATGATATTATTATTGAAGATCCAGGTATTGCATTTGAAGTTGGAAATGATATTTACATTGATACAAATTATGATAATGGTAATAGTGGATTTAATACTAAAATTGTGGCAGTTACAAAGGGTCGAATTGAAAATATAGCAATCAATCAATCTGGAGATAATTATGTTGCTGGAGATTATATTCAGGTAGATTTATCTGATTTAACATTAGGGTATGGATTTTCTGGTATTGTCAAAGAAGTAGATGGATCGGGGGCGGTTATTGATGTTGAAATGGTTGCAGGGGGATTCAATTATGAAGATGAACAAGTTGGAATAATCACAACCAATTATTCGGGAATAGAACCAATTTTTCCAGCAACATTCATATTAAGTGGGGATTCATTAGGGTCAATTAAAAACTACAAAATTCAAGATAGTGGCATAGTTTATGATGAAGAATTAATTGTATTAAAAACTACAGGGGGTCGTGGTGAAGTATTGAAACCTGTTTTTTCTAACATCTTTGAAACTCCTAAACGTACAATTAATCAGAAAGGGTTTACAAGTTACAACAATGTATTAACTGATAGTTGGTATTATCAGCAATTTAGTTATTTGGTATCAAGTTATGAACAACCTAATCAATGGAAAACTGTAGTCAAAAATATCCTACATCCAGCAGGATTAGTACAATTTAACCGATGGATTTATGAATCAGGATTATTCAGTGATGATATAATAGGATTTACAGGTGGAGAAACCTTTATTAGTCGTGTATTAAATATTATATCAGATTTATCATATAGATTTTTAATAGGTGTTGTAAGTGAAGCAGTTACCGATAAACAGATAATAAGTGAATCTGGTTACAGAATGGTTGGTCATAATGTCCGAGATTTGGATTCTGAAAAATTTGTATCAAATTTCAATTGGGGTATTTCAACTTTTTACGAAGAAAGCATTAATTCTGTATTGAATGGAAAATCAAGAGAACTAAATACTACTAACGAACCATATATAACACAAACAATCACATAGGATAGATAACGTGGCATCAATAATTAAAGATAAAGCAAGGGTATTTAATGCGAACCAATTTTTGAATTTGTTTTCAAGTGGTTCTACTCAAACTTGGAAAGCAGGGGGCATTTATACTACTAATGATGTGGTTATTAACAATAGTCGTGAATATGTTGCTACTACTTCTGGTACAGCAGGGGGAACTCCCCCAACTCATACAACTGGAAATGTTTCTGATGGTGGTGTAATGTGGCAATATGTTAAACCAGCAAAAGTAACCAATTTCTATAATAATAATGTATTTATGTCGTTGGGTAAAACAACGAATTGGCCTGATGAACAAAATCCACCTCAAGCAATGAATTACACTGAACAAGATTATAACGATTTGTCAGATTCAGTATTTATGAAAAAATTAGGATCTGCTAATGCGGCAATTGGAATTATGCGTAATCAATGGACAAGTGGATTATTTTATGATTCCTATGTCACAAATGTAGAATTAGATACTATTAAGTATTATGTTACTAACGCTTCAAATCGTATTTACATTTGTATTGATAATAATGGTGGACTTATTCCATCAACATCCGAACCTACTGATACAAATACAACCATACAATCTTTTAAAACGGGGGATGGTTATACTTGGAAGTATATGGGGTCTGTTTCAGATTTAAACTTTATCGCAACGGATTATGTACCAGTTGCTAAAATCTTGAATGATAATGGATCAGATCAATGGGAAATTCAACAAAATTCAGCACCAAATTCATTAATGTTTGTCGATGTTTTACAATCAGGGTCGGTATTTATTGATGGAATTCCTACTGTAGATATTGAGGGAACGGCTGTTGCAACTGCGACATTAAGTAGTAATGTATTAACTGAAATCACATTAACAGATGTTGGGGCAAATTATACAAAACCACCATATTGTGCCATTATACCACAAGTAGGAACAGATAGAGATAATCACCAACCAATTATTACAACAATTGTTGATGGTGGTGGTGCGGTGACAGGTTTTGATATTACAAATGCTGGTCAATATAATAATGGCGTATATCCTGTTACAGCAACGGTCACTTCTGGAAGTGGTACGGGTTGTGTAATTACTCCATTATTTACAGGATTTGTATTAACAGGATTTACAATTGTAAATCCTGGGTCAAATTACACAAATTCTGATACTGTTAATCTGAATGATGGGGATGGGGATGTTGAAGCACACGATGTAATAATTGAAGCGAATGTTGGTACATCAAGTGGTTTAGGTTCTAATATACTTGAAGATTGTAACGCTAAATATATCATATTAAATGATGATTTGATAGGTAATGAAGCAGGGTATTTTGATACTGATATAGGTTTTAGACAAGTTATGTTGGTTGTTGATCCATACGATAATAGTGGAGATATTGCTTCCGCATTGAGATATTACGGTCCATCAGGGACGGGTTATGCAGGTGCTTCCGATAATCAAAAAGTGTCTCCAGGAACGGGTAGTTTGATTTATGTCGATAACATTGAAGTAATTGAAAGAACTACTAACCAACAAGAAAACGTAAAAATAATTTTGAAATTTTAAGAGTATATAGAAACTATGGCAAAAATGACATTTAACACAGATCCATATTTTGATGATTTTGATGAAACTAAGAACTTTCATCAAATATTATACAAACCTAAATTTCCTATTCAAACAAGGGAAGTGAATCAAACTCAATCTATTCTTAAAAATCAGATTGAAAGATTTGGTGATCATATTTTCAAACACGGATCGGTAGTATCGGATAGTATTCCAAATTATGACAATGGAATGAATTATGTCAGATTGAAAGATTTAGACACAAACAATCTTCCTGTTCAAACTGACTTAATGGTAGGTAAGAAAATAGTAGGTAAAACTACAGGTGTTTCTGCTACTTGTCAATTATTTACTATAATCACGGAACACGATCCAGCAACAATCTATGTCAATTATTTGACAAGTTCAGAGGATGGATTAGAGAAAGTTTTTAAAGACGGTGAAGAATTGGTTGTCTATGATGATCAAAATAATTCAATCTATTCATGTTATGTAAGATGTCCTACTTGTATCGGATCAACCGAACCTGCTACTGAAACTATTCCACCTACAGGCAAATGTGCGATATTTACTGTAACTGAGGGAATTTATTACATATTTGGTTCTTTTGTTTATACTCCTACACAAACTATCATTTTAGCAAAATATACAACTACTCCAAATTTGGAAGTTGGATTTAATATTGTCCAAACGGTTGTTACGGAACATGACGATCTAAGTCTGTTAGATAATTCGTTAGGTTATCCAAATTATACAAGTCCTGGGGCAGATCGCTATAAAATTCAATTAAATTTAGAGAAATCACCTACAGGATCAAACCCTCAAGACAATTGGGTATTACTTGCCCGTATAGAATGGGGTGTATTGAAAGAGATTAAAGATAAACCACAATATGCCGATATTATGGATATGATGGCTAGACGTACCTATGATGAATCAGGTGATTATACTGTTAGATCATTTTTGATCAACTTTACTAATTTCTTAAAGTCTACTCCAAATTCAACTGATGGAATTTTTTATGCTGATGAATCCGTACCAAACGAAGATTTAGAAAAATATAAAGATCAATTTGTTTCTGTTATGAGTCCAGGAAAAGCGTATGTAAGGGGTTATGAAATTGAAAGATTAGCATCCTCAAATCTTATTATGGATCGTGCTAGGGACGAGGGTACAATTGAAAATACAGCGATTCGTTATACTCAAGGAAATTATATCTATGTTGCTACAAATCCACAATCAAATACATATCCATTAAATGATACTGCTACTGAAAAGTATGCGGTAGATTTTGAAGATATTTCATTTTATGCTGATGATAATCCTTGGACAAATGGTACGCCAACTTCTCCAGCAATCGGTACTGCTAAAGTTAAATCACAATTGAATACAGGCAAAACTATTAAAGATTCTACAGGTGTTACCGATGTACCTGTTTTCAAATTGTATTTATTTGAAATGGTTATTAATGATGGTTATACCTTTGTTGATGTTATGTCGTCATACAAAACAGGAATTAATACTTTTGCTACTAAAGTTTTGACAGATGATGAATGGACGGAAATTGATGCTGGGGTAGGAAATGGTTCTGGATTAACAGATCCATTAATTTACGATCCTAATGACAATATGTTAATCACAAAAACTAAAGAATCTTGGACAAGTGGCATTAATAATGTTACAATGACAACTAGGAAGAAATTCACAGGACAAGCATCCGCTGGTGGTGATTTTGTTTTTTCTACTGGAAATGGAGAACTATTTGAATCGTTTAATTCTGATAAATGGATATTCTCTGAATTAACAGGTGCTAATTATATTTACAAAGTAGTAGATTCTAGTCAAGTAACAATTTCAGATCAAGGAACTAATCAACAAGCAACGGTGACAGGTTTTGGTTCTAATCAAGAATGTTGTGTAATTTGTGATGTAATTACATCAAGCGTACCAAGCAAAACCAAAAATTTAAGAACTGAAAATAACTATACTGTCACATTAAATGGTTCAAATTATCAAGATTGGCAATCATTACAAAAAATTGATGGTAGACGTATATTATCAATTATTGATATAACAGATCCTAATCCCGAAAACCAACCAAATGTTATCAATGATTTTGATTTTGACGATGGATTAAGAGATAATACTTATTCAATGTGTAGAATAAGAAGAAACTTAGATTCCCAACCAGATTATAACGGTTCTAATAATGCTCAATACAATGTCAATTTTGAATACTTTGAACATTTGAATACTAATAATGGTTATATGTTTACAGCATCATCATATCAGACAATGATAGATGATCCTAATCAAGATTTTGATTACGAGGATATTCCTGTATACACTTCCCAAAGTGGTGACGATTATGAATTAAGACGTTGTTTTGATTTCCGTGTTGACGAAGAAGATGATGGTCAAGGTGGAGAGTTTACCGATACTGGATATATGCCTAGTCATGATTCTAATATAATTCATGATGTAACATTTTACTTACCTAGAATTGATAAAATCGTAATTGATTCTAAAACAAGTCAATTTGTTGTAGTTAGGGGTATTCCAGCAATCAATCCACTTGAACCAAAAACACCTAAAAATACAATGGCAATATACACTGTCAATTTAGCACCTTATACGTTAGATGTTAAAAAGGATGTGTTCAAAAAATACGTGAATAATAGACGTTTTACAATGAGAGATATTGGTAAAATTGAAAAACGTGTTGACAATTTAGAATATTATGTAACCTTTACTATGTTAGAAAAAGATGCTGAATCCACTTCTATCAAAGATGCTAATGGTTTAGACCGTTTCAAAAATGGATTGATTACTGATAATTTCAACACCTTTATTGCTTCTGATACAAAACATCCAGAATTTAAAGCATCAATTGATGTTAAAAAATCTGAAATGGGACCAGCGTTCAAAACAAGAAAAGTTGAACTTGCTTTAGATACAGATAAGTCTAGTAATTATCAAATTAGTGGAGATATTATAACACAACCTTATACTGAATTCATATTTCAAACTCAGAAAATGGCATCTAAGACAATATCAGTAAATCCTTATTTTATTTTCAATTGGGAGGGTGTTGTAGAATTAATCCCAAAATATGATTCTTGGAAAGATGTTGATCGTCAACCAGATTTAATTGTCGATTTAGATTCAGGTTTACAGGATGGTAAAGATTTAGAAGATGGACAATTAAATGAAACTTTATTTGGAAATTGGGAAAATGTGGAAAATAATGTTGCTGATGTAGATGTCGATGGTGTTATATCCACTAAAATTGTGGGTGAAAAATATGGGGATATTGAACTTACCAATGAAAGTGGCACAAGGGCAAACGATGGATCAACTAAAAGAGCATCTAGTATTATTGTCGATATTACTACTCAAAAATCATTGGGTGATAGAATTACAGATGTTGAATTATTAGCATTTGCGAGAGAACAAGATATTCAATTTGTTGCTACATCAATGCGACCTAATACAGTAATTTATCCATATTTTGATGATGTACCTATTGCTCAATTTTGTAGACCTTTAAATGGTTCTAATGGTGATCAACTTAAAACATCTAATGACGGTCAATTTATTGGTGTATTTAGTTTACCAAATACAGATGAAGTTAGTTTTCATACGGGTGATCGTATATTCAGATTAACAGATTCTAAGGATGATTCTCAAGATGAAGATGAAGTAACCGCAACGGCATCAACTGTTTTTTGGTCTGGTGGATTGAAAACAGAAGTACGAGAAGTTAAAGTTACACAAACTGAATATGGTGTTGAACAGGCGGCTTGTGTATGGAATGGTGTTGTTTATAACGAGGGTGATCAATTAGAAACATTTATACACGATGAAAGACATCCTGGAGGGAATACAATTAAAGTTGAAACTTCTCCATTTTCAGATGATAGACAATGGGGAGGAAAATGTGAAAATTCTAGTTGGGTACAAGTAGATCCTATTGCTCAATCATTTTCAGTTGAAGTTGAACAAAATGGTTGCTTTATAACAAAGATGAATGTTTTCTTTTCAGCGAAATCTGAGGATGCTTCACTTTGGTTAGAAGTTCGTGAAATGGATAATGGTTATCCAGCACCAGCAATTTTACCTTATAGTCGTGTAGTTAAACAACCTAGTAGTATTGAATTATCAGATGATGCGAGTGTAGGGACAACTTTTGTATTTGATGCTCCAGTTTATTTACAAGGAAATACAGATTATTGTTTTGTCATAGGGTCAACTGATTTGGCATATCGTGTACACGTAGCAAAATTAGGTGATATTTCTACAAATGGGGCAATGATTACAAGTCAACCTAGTATGGGTTCTTTATTCAAATCTCAAAATAACAAGACTTGGAACGCTGAACAATCAGAAGATATTAAATTCAATATGTACAAAGCAAACTTTGGCATAGAACCTATGAAACTTCATTTTGTCAATAATGGGTATGATGCTGATAATTTACCATACAATCCTATTGAAACTCAATTTGATTCTAATATTGTTAGAATACATCATAGAAATCACGGATTCGTTATTGGTGATAAATTCTCATTAGACTTATTAACAAAAACAGAATTTCAAGTTGTGATATTATCTGGAAACTTAATCATTGGTCAAATATTAACCAATGATCCTAATCCTGCTAGTACGGGTGAATGTACTGTAACATCTGCTACTTTCATTGAAGATACAACAACACCTAGCGGTCATGCTGGAAAACGCTATAATATTAGAGTTAAAGATATTGTGGGGTATATTAATGCTGGAGAGGGTCAATCCTTTACATCAAATCAATACATTGAAGAAGTTAAATCATCATGGGTATTAGAGAAATTAGATATTGATCAAAATGCTATTAATGAGCATAATAAGAATTTACAATCTTGTGTAGGTTACTTTGAAGAATCTTTAAATGGTGAAATTAATGGTATACCAATAAATGATTTTACAAATCCTGTACAACCTTTGAATATTATTACAGTCGATTCTATTGATAGTTATTCTATTGAAGTTGCTACAAATGCAACATTAACTGGATTAGGTGGTGGTGATGGTGGAGTAGTTCAGGGTCAAATTCAACTTGATATGTTCAATCTTAGTATGGATATTAAGAAATATGATTGTACTACAAGAGGGGAAATGATGGGTATTACTCACTCAGGTACAAACGCATTGTTTGATAATTATAATCCGATTCCTGAAATAATTCCATTCAATGAAAACTATACAGAAACCTTGCCACAACCATTGAAAATTGCGAATGAACATAACTATGTTGGAAATTCATTAGATATTGATATTATTAATGAAACTATTAATGGTGATACAAATTTGACACCTATAATTTCAATTCCATCAATTTCATTTACGTCAATTTCAAATCGTATTGATTGGAATGATCAAGCACACTATGAAGTTGCTCCAAATAATGATCCACAATGGGATAGTACACCACAACCTGATAAAGCAAGATGGGTTGATGAAGTCGATCCTCTAAAGGGTGTAGAATCACCAAAATATGTATTGAAAAAGGTTACATTGGCAAATCCAGCAACGATGTTAAGAATCTATGCTGATGTTTTTAAACCAAATAATACTACAGTTGATTTCTATTACAAAACTTTACCAGTTGAGAAATCATCTGGTTTAGAAAACGAACCTTGGATTTATGCACCTTATGATGCTGAATTCGTTTCATCTACTGTTAATGAATTTATTGAAACTAGAATAACAATAGGTGACGAAGATATTGCTCAAACTCCGATTCCAGATTATAAGGAATTTAGAGTTAAAATGGTACTGAGAAGTAAAAACTCAGCAGTTCCCCCAAGAGTGAAAAACTTTAGAGCAATTGCTGTTACCTAAATATTATACAGAGGCAAAAATGAAAAGAAAAGTAGAAAATACAACTTACATTAAAGATACTGAAACAGGGGTTATTATCAATTCAGATAATTCCGCATATCGCCATGCTAGGGCAAGACGTTCAAAAATTAAACGAGATCAAATGAAAATTACAAATCTTGAAAATGAATTGTCTAATATGAAAAAGCAAATGATAGATTTAATACAATTGGTTAAAGGTTCAACAAATGGCGATTAATAAGGTAAATGATAATACAAAATTCATTCAATGGAAAGATATTACTAATCTACTTATTGATGCTATTGGTGACTTGACAACCCTTACAACTATAGAAAAGAATACTCTTGTAGGTGCTATTAATGAACTTAATGCTAATATTGGTAATTTAGCACTTCTTACAACGGATGAAACAACTAATTTAGTTGGTGCTATTAATGAACTTGATAGTTTAATTGATGTCAATATTGCCGATATTATAGCAATTTATTCAAGTATTGGTGTATTGGCAAACCTTACAACGGATGATAAAACATCTTTAGTAAATGCTATTAATGAAGTCGATGGTTTAGTTAATACCAATATAACAAATATCGGTACAAATACTAATAATATTGGTACATTGTCAAGTCTCACAACGGATGATAAATCAAATTTAGTAAATGCTATTAACGAACTTGATGCCGATCTTGCTACTCAAAATAGTGCTTATTTTGAAAACTTTGATAATAGTCGTTTCTCCGCTGATACTGGTAAAACTATTACAACTTTCAATAAAGGTACATTATTCAATAATCATAATTCATCATCAATGAATGTGGGTGATAAATTCATTGATGATAATGCTAATAATGGTGGTAGTGCTGGAACTATGGGTGCTGATGCTCTTTCATTATTGGCAAAATTGGTTGTAGAGGGGCGTGTTGAACAACGATATGGATATGAATTCTTTATCAATAAAATAATTTCTGGTTCAGGTACGGCAGATCCTCAAACTGTCAATGTAATTGATTATTATCCTCAAACGATTTCAAATGATAAATTCCTTGGTGATATTGCTTCTAATATTACTTGGTCTGGTTATATTCAAAATATGGATGCAACTAATTTAGTCGTTCTTGGTAATGCTAATGCAAATCTTTCTACATACATTGATGGAATTTTACAAGCAACACCTTATGAATTAACAAATGCTACAGGGTGGGTACACGTTAGACAAAAATTGAAATTAACTCAAGAATATTTGAAAATATTCCCAGCGATTTATGCTACAGCAGGAAATTCTACTGAAATACAAGTTGCCTTATCTGCTCTTTATCGTGCCGATGTTAATACTATTCAGTTAGGGGTTGTGTAATATGTCAACGGTTATCAACTTTGTTATAGATGCTGGTTCTAAATTTGAGGGTGTTGCGACTATTCAAAATGAGGATGGTACACTTTTTGATTTGACAGGATATGATCCTTTTTCTCAAATGAGAAAGAGTTATTACAGTGAACGTAATGTTGTAGAAATTCAAGCAACTATTCAGGGAGATCCTAAAAATGGGGAAATCTTACTTGAACTTGATCCATCTGTTACAGCGAATTTACCTACATTAATATCTAATAATTGGGTGTATGATATTGAAGCAAATAACCTTTTAGATAATACCGATATTAAGCGAGTATGTGAGGGTACGATCACAGTAAATCCAAATGCTACAAGATCACCCGAAATTGTAATACCGTAATGGAATAAATAATGATATGCCATTACAACCACAACGTAAAACTGCTAAAGTTAAAGATAATCTAAATCTTAAAACCACAATAAATACCAAGCACAATATTGGTGAAGCAACTATGCTTGCTGATTCTTTAGAAGCAAGGGTATTAGGTATTCCTGGACCTAAAGGTGATGATGGAACAGGTGGTGGTGGTGATGAAAGTTATACAAATTTTACACCCGTACCAGAAGATATAGGTGGTATTGAAGCAGGGGAAACTTTTGATGATGTACCATTACAAACAATGTGGGATAAACTTCTTTATCCTTATCAATATCCTACTTTTACAAATTTCTATATGGGTGGTCAATCTACAGTAATTGAAGTTGGTTCTGCTATTATAGGGGGCGTTAGGAATTTTCAATGGTCTACTAATAATGCTCAAAATATCAAAATTAATACCATTGAAATTTCTAGTGGTTCATCAATCTATTATAACAACGGTGCTAATGATGGAAATCAAGATGTAGATATTGGTTCGGATGTTATTAAAACTTCACCTAGTACACAAACTTATACAATCAAATCCGAAAATAGTAGAGATGAAATATTATCAAGAAATTATTCTGTAAGATGGAGATGGTCAAATCACTTTGGTAACAATAACAATACTTCATTAACTGAATCAGATATTTTAGGATTATCAGATAATGCGTTAGTTACTGGATATTCAGGTATCTATTCATTTGATGCTGGAGGTGGTTATAAATTCATTTGTTATCCTGTATCATTTGGAATGTATAATAAAGCAGTTGATGTTGATACAGGATTTGGAATGGCAATGGAAAATCCAGATATTGTCAATATCACAAATGTTTATGGAATTGACGATGATTATTATGTTCACAGAACAACCAATTTCATTAATGGTGCTATAAGGATACAATTATCATGAGTAAGATTCCAGGAACGGTTACATTATCGGGTATTATTGCCCCATCTGATGATCAAGATACTTATGCTGTTACAGAAGATACCTATAATAAAGGTGGTCATAGAACTGTAGAC
>Ga0164313_10003410_pt1 | contig 14164 bp, 14 predicted proteins | sample GuaBasSedimGuay4_FD_113735 | JGI IMG/M metagenome (GOLD analysis project Ga0164313, IMG submission 113735) | Subseafloor sediment microbial communities from Guaymas Basin, Gulf of California, Mexico - Guay4, Core 4569-4, 0-3 cm | ecosystem: Environmental > Aquatic > Marine > Hydrothermal vents... | reverse complement strand
ATGGTTCTGCGTTCGGTTGGCAATAGATCCAGGATCGCGGAAATCTCCCCGCTGAATCCCAGGTCCAGCATTCTGTCTGCCTCGTCAAAAACCAGAAACTCTATCAGGGAGAGGTCCAAACGCCTTCGGGCGGCAAGATCCAGCAACCGGCCCGGTGTGGCCACCAGGATATCGACGCCACGCTTCAACCGTGTGATTTGCGGATGGATGCCAATCCCGCCATAAACCACGGTGCATCGCATGGCAACTGTCCTGGCATAGGCTTTGATGCTTTCACCCACCTGAAGTGCCAGTTCCCGTGTAGGTGTAAGGACAAGGGCACGGGGATGCCGTCTTTTGCCGTTCTTCCAGCTCAAAATCTCGGCCAGGGGGAGTGCGAAGGCATCTGTTTTTCCCGTTCCGGTCTGAGCGCAGGCGAGGATGTCCCGTCCGCCGAGTATAACGGGAATGGCTTTAGCCTGGATGGGGGTAGGGGCGGTGTAACCCTTGATTTTAATGGCTTTAAGCAGTTCGATGCAAAGACCGAGGTTGTCAAATAACATATTTATTTTTCGGCTTTTTGACATAATAATTTCAATAAGTTATTTGTGGATGGGTGTCAATATTATTTCTCATTCGCACCCTATACGCAACCATTTAGAGCGATTTGCATAGTTCAAATAATATGGCGAGGTTTGTGCCAAATTGGAAAGATAATTTGATAGGTTCCATTACCTGAAAATAAAGGCTCCCAAATCGGGAAAGAAGTTGACATTCCCATATTGGGAGTATATATTACGAAACATGAGAGTTATCATGACAAAGACAATCAATGCATACAGGATATGTTACCCTGAAGCGGATAGCCAACTAAGAGCATGGAAGACTCTCATGGAAGGAAATGAGTTTAAACATTTTCCAGCACTGAAAGAAATGTTTCCTCATGCGGACTTTGTCCAACCGGATCGAGTCATTTTTAACATCAAAGGCAATCACTTTCGGCTAATAACCGCTGTTGATTTTCATCGCCAAGCAATCTTTGTCAAATGGTTTGGCTGGCATAAAGATTATGACAAAATAAACCCTTCGGAGGTGAAATATGAATATCCGCCCTGTTAATACAGAGCTGGCATACGATGAGGCTATTGAGCGCATTGAATTGCTCTGGGGTGCCGAGCCAGGTACTCTCGAAGGGGATGAACTCGATGTCCTGCTCACTTTGGTTAACGTGTACGAAAAAGAGAATCACCCCGTTCCCCCTCCATCCCCTATCGAAGCAATTAGCTTCGTAATGGAACAAAGGGATATGAAGCAGTCCGACTTGATTCCTTACATCGGTAGCAGTTCAAGGGTTTCTGAGGTTTTGAGAGGCAAGAGAAATCTTTCGCTATCGATGATACGATCATTACACACTCACTTAAGTATTCCGGCAGAGATACTAATTTCGGATGATGCAAAATTCCCTATTAATGGGGAAGCTGTCAATTGGGATAGCTTCCCCGTCGCAGAAATAGTTGATCGTGGTTGGGTAACAGGATTAGATCCTATGACCCAGGCAGAAGAGATAATGCGAAAACTTGCCTATCATGCCTGCGCTGATTCCTATTTTCTGGACAAAAGCTATGCATGCTTACGCCAGGGAGCTCGGTGTAACAATAAGGACGATTCCTATGCAATCAATGCATGGATTCTAGGGGTTTTGACTCAGGCCGAAAAAATTGAAATTAAAACAAAATTCAGCATAGACATCTTGGACAAAAATTTTATCAGGGATGTGGCTAATTTAAGTGTGTTAGCAGATGGACCACTTAAAGCGAAAGAGTTTCTCCATAAAAACGGCATAAAACTCATCATTGTCCCTCATTTTAATCGAACATATTTAGATGGTGCTGTATTGATAAATACAAAGTATGAGCCGATAATAGCATTGAGCCTGAGGTATGATAGGCTCGACAACTTTTGGTTCACACTCTCTCATGAATTGTCTCATTTAATTTTGGGCCACGTACACAGTATAGATGGTCAATGCATTATAGATGACCTTGATTTAAAAGAAACTCAAGATAAAATAGAAAATGAAGCCGATACGTTAGCCATGGAAGCCCTGATACCAACTGAATTATGGAATAACCATCCAGCACGTAAAACAGCGAAGATCAGCGATGTAATAGACCTATCCATAAAGGCAGGTATTGGCATATCTATTGTTGCGGGTAGAATCCGTTATGAAAGGAATAACTATCGCATTCTATGGCCCTACATTGGTAAGGGTATGGTTAGAACATTATTTTTGCCTTCTTCCATGTGATAGCATAATTCGAAGGGATAGCTCGACGGAGTGAAAAGGCAGTTCCTGGCTGCCTTTCCCAGTATAAAAATGACGTATGATATTTATACTCACTGGATGCCGAGCAAGTTTAAAAATGAGGTTGATGACCTCGATAATCCGCACCTAAACGCACCCTATTCGCACCCAGTGAATGAGGTGGGTGAATTTTTACAATGATTTCAGCGGTTTTTCGTGAATATTATCGAATACCATATTGGATTCCTGCTGAGCGACCGGCACATTTGTCTTAAGCGATGCCCACTTTAAAAATTGAACACGTGCTGGTGCCATGTGCTACCAACCGGCCCTTTCCATCTTTCAAGTAGCCTTCGACGGTTGCCAGCCGCTTCCCGATGTGAATGGGCCGCGCCTCACACCGCAGAACGCCGGTTTTTGCCGTCACGGGCCGGATGAAATTCGTTTTGATTTCGATGGTAGAACAGGTCATGCCCTGCTGCAGCGTTGAAAGAACCGAGGCGGTCATAGTGGTGTCAAGCAGGGTTGTCAGTATACCGCCGTGTACGGTTGAAAAAGGGTTATAATGGTACTCTGCGGGGTTGAGTTCGAATGCGGCATAACCATCTTCCACCGCAAAAATTTTATACCCGACGAGCATGGCTACCGGGGGTGGGCTGATGTTTCCATCTTTGACAGCCATCAGATAATCCAACCCGGAAATGGCAGCTGCCGCATCTCTCCTGTTAATCCTGGGGTCACCCCAAGCTATGGTTTTTTTTCTTTGCATTTATGCCCGCTACGCTTTTACCAGCCCGGCTGGTTTTCCTATTTAACCCTGATTCGAATTTTTTCATCTCTAAATTCTACGATATCGCCTGAAAAGATCTTTTTTCGCTTTCTGGTTTCGACCTCGCCATTGACGATAACCTGGCCCTCAGAGATAACAAATTTTGCCGCACCCCCGCTATTGACCATACTTTCAAATTTCAATAATTGATAAAGCGCAATAGGCGCTTCTGATATGAGAACTTCCTTCATGATATATAATCTCCCATCAGCAACCTGTTCTTGGGCGTAATGTCACCGGGAATTTTCTGGGTCACAATCCGATAGCCTGCCGACTTGAGTTTTAACGCCCTTGCCGTATCCACGGCCAGCGATTTGTCCATCCACCCTTCGAGGCCGCCCGTGGAAGATGTCTTCGCATCGTGGCAGCAGGGCAGAACCGCCACCCGAGCATGCTGTTCAACAGCCTTGTCAATGATCAGATCAGTCAGGGCCCCGCAGGCATGGGCGGACACCACGATATCATCCGCCAGCACGGCAATCTCCTGGACAGGTCTTTGCTGGTAAACGACCCTGTTTTTCAACCTCGGCCAGGATGCCATCAATGCGCTGGACAGCTTTTGGGCATTTTGCGGGATGGCATTGTCCACGGCAATGGCAGAATTTGAACTGTTGTCCAGTATGAGCATGATATGCGCCAGCAGGCCGTGGCCGCAGGCAAGATCCAGAACCCTGCCTCCCCGGTATCGCCGCCGCACCCTTCTGGCCATTTCCCAGGCTTCATGGAGCTCTTTTCTGGGGAGTGTTTCCGCACGGCAGACAGCCCGCGCTAATTTATCGAACAGGCTGCTGCCGGGAAACAGGGACTGCTGTCCTGGCGTCAGCCTGTTTTTGGAAGACTTCTTCATGACTGTATGGGTGCCGCTTTCAACTGACAGACTTCATTTTCTACAATTTGAAATTTTCCCACGCTGTAAGCGGCGGAAATTTCAAATCAACTCACGCAAATTCCGAACTGGGGCAATATGTCGTGAATGACATCGAACCGGTGTGCCTGGAGCGCATCGTGAAACATTTTCCAATCACTGGTCAAGAACGATTCCTTATAGACAAAAGGTTCGCCTTGCGGGTCGTCGACCCACTCCAGCGTACCGATGGCCTTGTGCTTCCAGGATTTTTTACCCTTGGGGATGTATGCCAGCTTCGCAGGGCCGAAACTGAAATAACCGGTTGCTATCTTCTCCATCCAGGCCCGATGGCGCTCATCGCCATCCTCATTTTTCAAATTCCTGAGAAGTAAACCTATTTTTTTCTTGTCCGCCGGCGGCAAACCGCTGACAGGGGCGGTGGGGTCACCGCAGAGCCACCATCGCATGGCCATGCACATTTTATCGGCCGCATCCACGAAATCCGCTGGGTTGTTCCTTAAAATGGTCTGCCGCATCCCGTTCTGGTAGCTCCAGTTTAAATAGGGACGGTCCGGATATGTCAAAACAGCCCCGTGACCCAATGGAAACGCCCTGCTCAGAAAATAATTGGCCAGCTTGTCCAGAAGTTTAGCATCGTCCTTTTTATTCTGGCTTTGAATTTTACCGGCCTTGTTGATCCTATGGTTGATGCCGGCAAAACCCTGGTGGGCCCAGGTATCGGCATAAACATGCATGCTGATCCCGAGGCGGTGCAAACCATAGGGTTTGTCCTTATCGGCAATACAGGCTTTCAACATTTCTCCGGCAACGTGGCTGTCGGATTGGCAGAGCAGCCGTTTGTAGAACCGGCCCCGCGGCACTTTCCCGGGCGGCAGCCCTCCATTTCCCGGTAAAAAGTGAAACGGGAGCCAGACGCGCCGGTTCTTCAACGCATTGGAGTTGCGGTAGTCCAGCATGTTGTGAGCCGAGCTGATGCGGCTGTACATCGCGCCATTATCGAACCGGATAACCCCGGCATTGGTTGCGTCATCCACATACTGGGCTGCGTACGCTATTTTGCCGGCCTTGGTGTGTGGAAATCCTGCCAGACGGGCAATTACATAGGTTGCGGCGTGATGGAAATCGATCTGCATTCAGCGCTCCTTCTCCACACTGGAAATTATTTCTCTTCGTAGGGGCAAAAGCCGGGCCGCGGCCCTACAAGGGGGTGGTTCCTGCAGGTATCCGGCCGTTTTTCATAAATCCTGCAGGTTCGGCGTGTGCGTTCGAGGTACAGGCAGTCGCTATTGGCCAAACGCACCAGCGTAAAAACCTTATTTTTTGTGGAATAGCGTTCCACCACCCCATCTTTTTTTAATTTCCTGGTCAGAATTTTAACCGGTTCCCCGGCTTCGAAAGCAGTAATCACACCCATGCGAACCAGGTCAGCCAGCTTCACTTCTACCGGCATGGTGCAGCACAGCGCTCTGCACCCATTGCATAGCCGTCGTTTATATGGGGTCCAGATTGACGTATCGTCGACATCCACTCGGTGCTTTTTTTGCTTGTCCATGAATGTCCACGAAAAAAACCAACAAAGTAGATACTCGGATCCAAAGGGCTCTGACCTGGCCCAGACCAGGTTTTTAATACTGGAATAAAGGACCTAACCCTTAATAGAAGCAGGCCTTTTCACCACGGTCAACAGCATCTTGAACTGTTGAACCGCCGTCACTGAATGCGGAACATCGGCCGGCATCACCACCACCTGCCCGGCACCGACAATCATCTCTTTTCCGTCAATGTTCACAAGAGCCTCGCCATCCAGAACCTGAACCATCGCATCGCCGGGGGCCGTGTGCGTGCTGACCCCCTCCCCGGCATCAAAGGCAAAAAGGGTCAGGCTGAGGGTTGGATTCTGGGCAAAGGTTCTGCTGACCACGCGCCCATCCTCGTATCCCACCAGGTCCGCCAGATTGTGAACTTCTGAAAAATTGATATTTTTTATCAAAACAGACGCTTCCATATTTCCTCCTATCGGTTCGCAATAGCCGATGCTTCCGCCCGGCTTTCAAGTTCTTGATTCAATTCAAAATTGGATCACAGTGTGCAAAATATCAGGCAATTACCTTATAGTGTGCATATATCATATTCTCACCCATGCGACGGACCTTCTCCAAACTGAGATTCATGGAAACCTCATTCGCAAACAGGGGTACGCCGGACCCGAATATTGTGGGAGAATAGGTCAGGATGATTTCATCGATGAGACCGTGCCTTGCAAATAGCGCATTAATCGTGGCGCCACCCGATACGACAGCGTGTTGATGCCCTTCTTTTTCCAGTGATTCCAGCAGTTCACCCGGCGGCAGATCCGTAAAGGTGACATTGTCCCATGGTGCCGCCCTGTTCTTTTTCCTGGTAAGGATAACCACCTTTCGCCCGGGCAGCGGCCTGTCCAGCGTATCGAATGTTTTCGACCCCATGATGACAACACCTGCCTTCTGGGTGAAAGACTTGAACAGTTTTTTGTCTTCTGCTGCCGTCCAATCCGTCAGGTGGGCGTCATCCTTGCCGATCAACCCGTCAGCGGTCAGCGCCATCAAGAGTGTGACTTTCATTTCAGATTCAACCCCGCGAGAGGAAGATTTTATCGTCGCTGAAAGAAAATTTCTGAAATACGCCTTATTGCAGGGGAAACCAGCATCAAGGTCGGAACATTTCGTGAAATTTTCTTGAATCGCGACCGGCTGGCCATCATAGACTTGTCCAGGAAAAACGCACGCCACATTCAATCGGAACCGGTATAGCCTCAGGCTTGCCCGAGCTTTTTCTTTAACCGTTCGACCTCTTCGCGGCACTTGATCAGTTCGTCCGTAGTCTCCCTTAAACGGTTGGCCAGTATCTCGGCAAACCCCCTGAAGATAATGTACTTGATATCAGATCGCTTCTCTTTGGGCATCTGGTCGATGACGGATATGTCGGTTGCCAGACAGATGGTTTTTTCGATGGCCTGCACCGAAGCGGATCGAATGGTTCCGCCGATGATCCCCATTTCGCCGAAGACATCCCCGATGCGTCGCAGGGTGACCAGCTCTTTGCCATTTTTTATAATTTTTGCCTTGCCGGACACCAGATAGAATATCCACTTGTCGTGGGAGCCCTCCTTCAGGATCAATTCTCCGGGCTCGAACTCCCATAATTTTGCCATCTGCAGGAGTTCCTGAAGATCTGAATCACTAAATGCCTCGAGGACCGGGATCTGCTTCAGTTTGTCGATAAGTTCCGAATTGTCCTTGTAATAATCTTTACCCACCTTCATTGTTCCGTCCCCTGTAACCAGATGAAATATGGAAATCGATGCATTCCGAAAGTTTCCGGCAGTGACTGTGGTCTGAACCAACACCCGACGCACAACCTAAATCACAGAATGCGGGGTATGTCAACGCGATCAATCCTCCTGCAATTCCTTGATATTCGCGTACGCGTCAAGTGCTTCAGGGTTCGCCAAAGCATCCTTGTTGGAAACCGCCTGGTTTTGAATAACCTTCTTCACGGCGATCTCCACCTTTTTCATGTTCAATGTATAGGGTATGTCCGATATGGCGATGATTTTCGCCGGCACGTGCCGTGGGGTCGCGTTGGTTCGAATCGTTTTCCGGATCCTGTTTTTCAACGCTTCGTCCAGCGCACATCCCTCGGCCATTTTGACAAAAAGGATGACCCGCACATCATTTTTCCAGTTCTGCCCCACGATGACGCTGTCGGCAACCGCTTCAATCTGGTCCATCTGGCGATAAATTTCGGCGGTGCCGATGCGGACGCCGCCGGGATTCAGCGTTGCATCCGACCGTCCAAACATGACGACCCCGCCCCTTTCGGTGACGACGATATAATCGCCGTGGCGCCATACGTTCGGGTAAACGTCAAAATAGGCCGAATGGTATTTTTTGAAATCCGGATCGTTCCAGAAGTAAACCGGCATGGAGGGAAACGGTGCCGTGCAGACCAGTTCGGCCTGCTGGCCGACCACCGCCTTGCCGTTCTCATCCCAGGCCTGGACATTCATGGCCAGCCCCCGGCATTGAAGTTCACCGGCATAGACCGGCCCCATGGGGTTTCCCAGGGCAAAACAGCCGTTGAGATCTGTTCCGCCGGCAATGCTGGCCAGCTGAAGATCAGCCTTTACCGCCGCGTAAATAAACTCGAAGCCCTCAATCGACAAAGGGGAACCGGTGGACAGAACCGCCCTCAGTTTGGAAAGGTCATATTTTTCCGCCGGTTTCAGCCCGGAGCTCTGGAGTGCCGCAATATACCCCGCACTGGTCCCAAAAATAGTAATGCCTTCTTCCTGGGCCATTTCCCACAAAACCCCGGCAGACGGATAGAAAGGGTTCCCGTCATAGAGCACCAGTGTCGCCCCCACACCCAGCGAACTAACCAGCCAGTTCCACATCATCCACCCGCAGGTAGTAAAATAAAATATGGTGTCTTCGCGTTTCAGGTCCGTGTGCAGCATGAGCTCTTTGAGGTGATGAATCAGAATACCCCCGGCGCTCTGAACCATGCATTTGGGCAATCCGGTGGTTCCCGATGAGTACATGATATAAAGGGGATGGTCGAAAGGCAGCTGTTCAAAATCGATGGTAAGGTTCGATTCATCGGAACGGAAATCAGCGTACAGAATCGCATTGGGCACGGCGCTGATGTCGGGTCTTGCCTTGGTGTAGGGTACCACCACAAGCTTTTCGATGGAAGGCAGCTGCTTCAATATATCGGCGATGCGGCCCAGCGAATCGATGGGCTTCCCTTTGAAAAAATAGCCGTCGGCAGTGAACAGCACTTTGGGCTTTATCTGGCCGAAACGGTCGAGCACACCCTTGATTCCGAAATCCGGTGAGCATGAGGACCAGGTCGCTCCCATACTGGCGGCTGCCAGCATAGCCACGATGGATTCCGGCATGTTGGGCATGAATCCCACCACCCGGTCTCCCGACACCACACCGGCAGTCTTCAAGGATGCGGCCACCCGGGCCACCTCGTCATAAAGCTCGGCATAGGTGAATGTTTTGTGCACCTGACTCTCGCCGTTGAAAACCAACGCCTTCCGGTCATCCTGATAACGCAGGAGGTTTTCGGCAAAATTGAGCCGGGCGCCTGAAAACCAGAGGGCCCCCGGCATCTTTCCCGGGTCATCCAGCACCTGTTCGTATGATTGCGATGCAATCACATCGGCAAACTGCCACATGGCTTCCCAGAACGCTGGTATATTGTTGATAGACCATTGGTGCAGTGCGGCGTAGTCCGAAAAATCCGTGCCGTGCCGGGCGTTGATGCCGGTCATGAACCGATAAAGATTGGAGGACTTTATACCCTGTTCCGAGGGTTGCCATAACAACTTTGCCATAATATTTCTCCCAATTGTTTTTTAATAAATAGAAAGGCGGATACTACCAGCAATTCCGGTTTTTTTCAACAATGCTTGACATCTTATTAACGGGTTGCAAGATTATCACCTGTTGCCAATGAACAGGTGAAGAACAAGCTGGTGTTCCCTGCCGGGAACGGCCGGCTCACAGGAGCGATTACATGCACTACGAAGGTATGATCATCAGGCCCCCAAGTGAGGCCAACAGCATCCTGCTTCAGGTTTCGGTGGGATGCTCCCATAACAAATGTACGTTCTGCGGGACCTACACCGGAGAACGTTTCAAGATAAAGTCAGATGACATCATCATGCAGGATATCGCTTTTGCCAAAGAATACTGCCGACGACAGCGGCGGGTATTTCTATGCGACGGCGACGCGCTGATCATTCCGCAGAAAAGGCTGCTCAAGATTCTGCAGGCTATTCGGGAACACCTGCCCTGGGTCACCCGGGTCGGTGTTTATGCCAACACCAAAAGCATCCAGATGAAAACCCCTGAAGCGCTGGCGGATTTACGGGAAAACGGGCTTGGCATCGCCTATATGGGTTTGGAAACCGGGGACGATGTCACCCTGAAGACGGTCCGGAAAGGCGCAAACGCTGAAAAAATGATCACAATGGGGAAAAAAATCAGAGCGGCGGGGATCAGACTGTCCATCACGGTACTCCTGGGGCTGGCCGGGCGGCAGCGTTCGGATGTGCACGCCCGGGAGACCGGGAATGTGCTGTCGGCCATCGATCCGGAATTCGTCGGTGCCCTGAGCCTGATGCTGGTTCCGGGGACCCCCCTTTTCGATGATCACGAAGCCGGCCGGTTCGAACTCTTGAATCCGGAAGAGATGCTCAGAGAGCTGCGGAACATGATCGAAAACACCCACTTGTCACGGGGTCTTTTTCATGCCAACCATGCCTCCAATTATCTCCCCATTAAGGCCAGAATGCCCCGGGACAAGGAAAAAACGCTTGCGCTCATCGATCAGGCCCTGGCTGGAGATATATCGCTGAAACCAGAGTGGATGAGAGCGCTATAATCAATGAAGGAGACCAGGCCATGACCAACCAGAAAACGGATGCTGCGGGCAACTTGGACGAACTTTGCATCAATACGATCCGGACGCTCTCCATGGACGGTGTCCAGAAAGCCAATTCAGGCCATCCCGGGGCGCCTATGGGCCTTGCAGCCGCGGCCTACGTGCTGTGGGCACGTGCACTGAAACACAACCCTGAAAACCCGGACTGGTTCAACCGCGACCGTTTCGTGCTTTCCGGCGGCCATGCTTCCATGTTGATTTACAGCCTGCTGCACCTTACCGGATATGACCTGTCTCTGGATGACCTCAAGAATTTTCGCCAGTGGGGCAGCAAAACGCCGGGGCATCCCGAATTCGGCCATACACCCGGCGTGGAAACCACAACCGGCCCGCTGGGACAGGGGTTTGCCAATGCCGTGGGTATGGCCATGGCCGAGAGGCACCTGGCTGCCGTGTACAACAAACCCGACGGCAACATCATCGACCACAATACATACGTCATGTGCGGTGACGGCGACATGATGGAGGGTGTTACCGCTGAGGCGGCCTCGCTGGCCGGTCACCTGGCCCTCGCGCGCCTGATATGCATTTATGACGACAACAAAATATCCATCGAAGGCTCCACCGACATTGCCTTCACCGAGGATGTGGGACAACGCTTTGCCGCTTACAACTGGCACGTGCTGAGGGTCGCGGATGGGAACGATCCTGCTGCCATCGCCGAAGCCTTTAAGGCCGCCCGGGATGAACAGGATAGGCCCACCCTCATTCTGCTGCGCACCCACATTGCCTATGGCAGCCCCAACAAACAGGATACTGCCGGTGCGCACGGCTCCCCCCTGGGCGAAGAGGAGATCCGGCTCACCAAAAAGAACCTGGGGTGGCCGGACAAAGACTTTTACATCCCGGAGGATGCCCGGGCGCATATGCGCAATTGCCTCAAGGCCGGTAAAGCTGCGGAGGATGCCTGGCAATCTCAACTGTCGGACTACGCAAAAAAATATCCTGAGGAAGCAGGCTGCCTGAAAAATGCCATTGACCGTCAGCTGCCCCAGGGTTGGGACGCGGGCTTGAACAGCCTTTATGATGTTGAAGGGCCCATTGCCACACGGGCGGCCTCGGGAAAAGCCCTCAATGCCATCGCCGGGGAAGTCGCCGAACTTATCGGTGGCTCCGCCGACCTGGCACCTTCCAACAAAACCTACATCGATGCTTCCCATGAATACCAGAAAGACGCTTATGACGGCCGCAATATCCGCTTCGGGGTCCGCGAACATGCCATGGGGTCGATTATGTCGGGCATGGCCCTTCACAAAGGTGTGCGTCCCTACGGCGGGACTTTTTTCGTTTTTACGGATTACATGCGTCCTGCCATGCGGCTGGCCTGCCTTATGAAGCTACCGGTCATTTATATTTTCACCCATGACAGCATTGCGGTAGGTGAAGACGGCCCCACCCATCAACCCGTAGAACACCTGGCAGCCCTGCGATCGATCCCGGGAATCACCGTCATCCGTCCGGCAGACATGTCGGAAACGGCAGAGGCATGGCGGCTGGCCGTGCAGATGGACACCCCGGTCGCCCTGATCCTGAGCCGGCAGAAGCTGCCCGTTCTGAGCCACAGCCGGCACGGCAAGGCTTCGGATCTGGCAAAGGGCGCCTATGTGCTCGCCGATTCAGACGGCACACCCGACATTATCATGATTGCCACGGGGGCTGAAGTCCATGCCACCCTAGAAGCTGCCGCCAAGCTCACCTCCGATGGCGTGTCCGCACGGGTTGTCAGCATGCCCAGCTGGGAGCTCTTCGAAGCGGCACCCCGGGAATACCGGGACCTGATTCTGCCACAGGAGGTCAAGACGCGTATCGCTGTCGAGGCCGGCCTTGCCATGGGCTGGGAACGCTACATCGGTCAGGACGGCCTGGTGGTCGGCATGACCGGCTACGGGGCCTCGGCTCCGGGCGGTATCAATATGAAAAAATTCGGCTTCACCGTCGAAAATATAACCAAAACTGCATTGAAGCTGCTGTGAGGTATAATGATATGATAGACTATCACATTTTCATGACCACTTTCGGAATGGTATTCCTGGCCGAACTGGGCGACAAAACGCAGCTGGCAACATTTTGCCTGGCTGCCGACTGTGACCCCAAACTCTCGGTATTTTTAGGGGCCGCCATCGCCCTGGTTCTGAGCACACTGATTGCCGTGGTTTTCGGCTCCCTGCTGAGCAAGTATCTTCCCGAACACTATATCAAAATAGCCGCAGGCATATTTTTTGTGATCGTGGGTGTCTGGATGCTGTTCAACGCTACAAAATCCTTTGCCGCATAGGGCCTATTGTTATGACCAAAGAATTCTTCAAAGTGACCGATCTGGACAATGCTCTCGAATTGAGGTTCGGTTTTAAACGGCTGGCACAAGAGGAGATCCCCATTTACGAATCCACGGGCAGAATCCTGGCCGAGGATATCGAGTCGGATGTCGATCTGCCCGATTTTTCCCGGGCCATCATGGATGGGTTTGCCGTGCGGGCCGCATCCACTTTCGGGGCCTCGGACGGAAATCCGGCTTATCTCAATGTTCCCCGGACCATCGCCATGGGTGAAATGCCCTCATTTTCAATCGGCCCGGGAGAAGCAGCCAGAATTTCGACCGGTGGCATGCTGCCGGAAGGTGCGGACAGTGTTGTCATGATCGAACACACCGGCGCCATCGACGAAACCACCATCGAAGTCTATAAAAGTGTGGCGCCGGGACAACACATGGTTGCCATCGGCGAAGACATTGAAAAAGATTGTACCATTTTATTTCGCGGCCAGCGGTTGCGGCCGCAGGAAACAGGTCTTCTGGCGGCCTTCGGCAGATCGTCGGTCAGGGTATTCAGAAAACCCGTGATCGGCATCATCTCCACGGGGGATGAAATCGTGCCGGTGCATGAATCTCCGGCAGTGGGCAAAATCCGCGACATCAACGCCTATACCCTTGCGGGACAGATCATCCAGGCCGGGGGAATTCCGCGCCAGTTTGGTATTGTCAAGGATGACTATGCCGCCCTGCTAGCGTTGTGCACACACAGCCTGGAGCAGTCGGACATGCTTCTCGTTTCGGGCGGCAGTTCCGTGGGCATGCGCGACTACACCGTGGAGGTGCTCTCCGCCATACCCGATGCAGACCTCCTCTTGCACGGCATTTCAATCAGCCCCGGGAAGCCGACCATACTGGCGAAAATCGCCGACAAGGCCTTTTGGGGCCTGCCCGGCCACGTGGTTTCGGCCATGGTTGTTTTTCACGCCGTGGTGCTGCCCTTCATCGACCATGTCGGCGGCCTTGAGCCCGCATACCACCGCCGGCCGGCCTGTATGGCCACGTTAAACCGCAGCGTTGCCTCGTCCCAGGGACGTGTGGACTACATACGCGTAAAACTGATAGAAGAAAACGGCCACTTTACTGCTGAACCGATTCTGGGCAAATCAGGGCTGATCAACACCATGCTGAGAGCCGACGGCCTGGTCAAAATAGACAAGCACACGGAAGGCCTGGATGAAAACACCCAGGTTAAGGTGCTTCTCTTCACCTAACTCCATTTTTAAGCCACCGGCTCTGCCGGTGAGAATTGAAAAGGTTCTACCGATCCGGTGAGGATTGCAATGTAATCAAAGCCTTCAATGGTGCTAAGCCGGAGGCTTAAAAAGGGAGTGAAACCCAAGAATTTTATCTTTGTTTATTAAATGGTTCCAGTTT
>Ga0164313_10003409_pt1 | contig 14164 bp, 29 predicted proteins | sample GuaBasSedimGuay4_FD_113735 | JGI IMG/M metagenome (GOLD analysis project Ga0164313, IMG submission 113735) | Subseafloor sediment microbial communities from Guaymas Basin, Gulf of California, Mexico - Guay4, Core 4569-4, 0-3 cm | ecosystem: Environmental > Aquatic > Marine > Hydrothermal vents... | reverse complement strand
TGTTATAGACCTTTTGTTAAAGTTAAAATGAATGTGGTGCTACCACCCTTATAGTATAACCAATTTTAATCATAAATACAGCGTTATTCAAAACTAATTTAACCTCAATTCATTTACCTTTCGCTTTATCAAACGCTAATCGCATAGTTATTCCATGTACGAAAGCCATTTCCTTGGGTGTCAACAACTCATCTTTATTCAATTTTTCTACCAATCTTTGTTTTTCTTGTATAGCTTCTTTAGTTAATTTTTTCATTGTCATATGCGCTTAAGGCTTTATCTATAGGTGTGTTTAAGATCTTCGAAGCTAACATGCGAAACTTCTTCATATTCCACAATTTCACAGATTATATATTCTATGCGTGGATCTAACCCATTATCCCAACACCACAAAACATAACCTTCTGCAAACATTTGCATAGCCTTTCGTACTGTACGTTTCCCTTTAATTCTAAATACACAATCATACCTTAAATTAGTTGGACTACCATCTATAGTTAGACCATAAGCATTATCAAAATTAAAGATTGTATTTTTATCAAACTTAAATTCAGGGTCGATATATTTGTTTTCTAACAATTTATCGGTTATTTGACTTATAAATTTATCTAAGTTTTTAATATTCATGTTAACTTCCATTTGGTGGATATTGTGGTTCAACACCATTAGCAATAGCAACATCATAGGCAACTTTAGCATAGATGTATAATTCTTCACTAAACAATTCAAATGTATGTTGGTTCATACCCGCAGCGTGGTCAGCAACTAATCTATGTATACCGACTATATACATGTTCCAAGCATTTAAATATTTTTGTCGTTTAACATCTAACATAATTTTTTCCTTTAAAGTTAAAATTGAATGTGGCCTTACCACTATTAAAGTATACCAAAATATAATCAAAACAACAAGTGTTATTCAAAACTTATTTATCTTGCAATCTACCAATCTACCAATCTACCAATCTACCAATCTACATCACTAACAACCTCTTGTATTCATATATTCGCTTAAGGCTTCATATAGTCTTAAGGCTTTACCCTGCTCATTTAAACCTTATATCTAAACCTATTCTTAGGCTTTACCAGTGGGTCAGAAGCGGCATAATAAAGCCTACCCTATACCTACCCCTAGCCCTATGTCCGTTAATGTCTTAAAGAACCACACAGCAAGTCTGTTTATACCATCCATAAAAAACCCGCATATTTCAGCGGGCTTCTTACCTAACCTTTTCTTACCTAACCTTTTCTTACCTAACCTTTTCTTACCACTCGCCCACCTGCTGAAGCTTGTTACGTTTAGCGACTGAAAGACCCATAGCCAACTGGTATTCATTACCTTCCAGTTTATAAACAGGGAACTCACCCTTCTTAGCAGCGTCAAACAAGGTTTTCGCCAACCGAGTTTTCTGGTTGTGGGTAAACCACTTGACTTCATTCCAGCCGCGCCGAGGGTTTTTAATTACCTTTCCTGCGTTTTTACCAGTCAGGCAAACAAGACCCCGCACCCAATCCTTGTCAGTGAGTGCCATAGTAGCTGAAAGGCTAACTTTCTGCTTGGCATAACCAGCACTCAAACGCGCTTGCTTTTCAGCAGCAGTTAACTTCTTAGCAACAGGCTTCGCTGCAACTTTCTTAGCAACAGGCTTCGCTGCAACTTTCTTAGCAACAGGCTTCGCTGCAACTTTCTTAATGCTTTTCATTATAACACCTCTTTAGTTAGAGTTAAAAAGTAATTGACGGTATTGCCAACCACAAACCTATTATGTAACACTTCTTTCTATTTGTAAACCTACCTTCAAAACTATTTTATTCCTTTACCAATTAATTTCTTATTACCTTCCACATGTTAATAACTGTTTTAGTTAATGTCAAATACTATTCTTAGAGCCACTACAACCTGTCTTAAAGCCCATAACCGACGCCGCCCTATACCCACGGCAAGGGTAAGCACCAATTACGGTCTTATAGGTTAACCAGCGGCCTCATTATCCATTGTTTTCACCAAAGTAAAAGCTCTTAGCTACAGACTTAAGACATTTATCATACCCTTCTTTAGCCACAAGATCAACCCATATAGTGCTTAAGGCTTGATCTTTTTGTGCCAACCTTCCTGCGTCAAAACAAATTTCTACAATACCTTCACTGGTTAATTCTTTATCCTCCAGCTGATGTATATCATAGCCAATTTCATCATATATTAAATAAGCTGCTTTCAACAACCGTTGGGCAATTTCGTTATTCATTTTAACACCCTCTCTTGGTTATAGTTTTTTCAATTGCAGTTTTACGACCCTTTAGTTCAGCAAACTCGGCATCAGCCGTGGCGTCTTTACCTTTCATTAATAATAAACTCGGCCAAAATACAACTGCTCCTATAACCCCGAAAGCAATATTAGCATTACTTTCACTTTTCATACTTTTATAAGCTTGACCCAAAAGAACATCTACCTTATGCTGTTCTTGTAATAAACGAACACAACTCTTACCATCATATTCACTTGGGGGGACATATACACTTGCAATTTTATCGGGATTAGTTGCACAAGCAGCCAATGATAAAACTATTGACGAAACTAATAATACCTTTTTCATAAATTACTCCTAGTTAAAGTTAAATATTCAGTGGTTTACCACCATGTACACAGTATGCCACCCTATTATCTATAAGGCAACCCACTTTCATACTTATTTTATCCTGTATTTTCTACATAACAAACACTCAATACTTCACCGCTCTCATTATCAAAATGTTTTTCATCAAACCCATCACACATGGCCTTAGCCTTTCCTTCTTCTTCGGCTACACTTTCATAACCAGATTCAACATAAACTGTTTTTCTATATTCACGGGTTAAAATAACTTCTACTTCCCATTGTACCTTTACCTGATTAAAATCACTAACCTGTAAAATTTTACGAATAAATGTGCCACCTATACGACTACAATAATTTTTAGCATCAACTTCGCTATCAAATATACTGATATCAGTAGCAGGTTTACTATGCACCCAAATTTCAATAAACATTATTTCTCTCCTTTCCAGCTTGCTTCAGCGTAACTAAGAAGCTCTTTCTTAAGCTCTTCATAACGCGCCCATGACATGCCACCTTCATTATCGCTAATAAGCCTATGAAGTTCAATAATGTGGTTTTTCCAAACACTAACGTGATAGTCCTGTGATTTATGCGCCTTTTCTTCCATACGCCCCATAATATTATCTATTACATTTGACATTACCATACTCCTTTAAAGTTAAAATTCAGTAGCCTTACTACCATACTCATATTATAGCTAAAGCTGTTCTTTAATACAAGCTAATTTCTTAATTACTTTTTCAAGCCTTTCATCCATTGTTTCCAATTGATCGAGCAGCACCATAACGAAATGGGCAAAATCACTACCTATATCATTACAGCTATCCATATATTTCTTAATACGCTCTCTTTCTTTGATCATTGAAGCACCATCTTAACTAAATCATGTATATCAATTTCTTTGCAATTATGCATACCAGAAGCAAATCGAGGTATTACATAACCTTCTAATGTCCAGCCCATATAGTCTTGACCTTTTATTAATTGATAAACTTTATCATCTATTTTTATCACCCTTACAAATTCATAATGTTTAGGTAAATAATTAGAAATATCATTATGCGTTTCAATAATAGCATACCTCACCCTAACTATACTTTTTCTAAATTCACCTTCAGGGTCACGAATACGCATCCTAGCTTCATGGCACATACTATCCCATATCTTTATTTGCCTATTAGTCATTTTGTGGGAAGGCAAATATTTAGTAATACCTTCAGCAAATGCAGAAGTTAGATCCTCTACAACTTTTTCAATATTATCCATTAAAACACCTTCCTTGTACCTTTCCAATAATGATGTCCTTTCATTCTACATAATTCGATACCCCGCCCAGAAGTATAATAGACTTCAGTTGACAAATGTGATGTTTCACGCCATGTTGAAAACAAATCACCATGTTCATTCATATAACAAAACTCTAAATGCTGATACACTTGCTCCAGCAATAAATCATTTTGCCCACGAACATAAGACTTTACCCATTCCGGACAATGAGCTATAGTTTCAAACACTTTATTAGTGCGTTCCATTATTTCTTTATGGGTTAAAGAAAAAGTTTTAGATGTTGACCATATATGTTTAATCCTGGCACTTGCCCTCATCTTATGATTAATTGCTGTATCAAGTTTCATAGCTTTTCTCCACTGGAACCAACCACAAATCGCCATCTTGGTATAAAGTATAAAGCTTGCCATTTTCTGGGTGTTTAACTTTCAACACCTCTTCAGCCCTTGCCCAAGCTTCCCAATAGTCTTCACAAACATTTGGATCACCGTTAGCGCAACTCTGTAATATCCAAGCCCTAGTCTCATTATCACAGTCCCACACTAAATATTCACGCCCTACGTTATGGAAAAATACACTTGGCACATAAACTCCGTGTGCGCTATCAACAAACAATACAGCATTTTCAGGTAATTCATACATTACATTGCCCTTAGTCATTGAAAAGTCTAAACATTAAAGGACCGACAACCTGTTGGTAATCAACCCACAAAACATCGCCGCCGCCATCACACCTTACATTCGTTGCCTTAAAGGTTGACTGGTTGCCCATTATTGTTTTCAAACGTGGTGGAAAATCTCCAGGCTTCAACCCTAAATCACTAGCATCGGCTTCATACCTGTTGTGGCCTACTTCTAAAGTGTTTTCTCTACTTAGTTTCATACTGTTATTACTCCGTTAAAGTTAAAATCAACTAGCTACTTACAACACTATTATAGTAACTAACTATCATTAATGCAACCATACTTCAAAACTTTAATTTCACAATTTCAACCTCTCCACCTTTCATAATTTCCACCTTGACTTAGACCTATGTCAGCCGCTGTGAAGCTGGTTCATTTCTACCCTCATAATCCCTTAAGGCTTTCATGTCATAATCGCTTAAGGCTTTCATTCATAAATTCCCTTAAGGCTTATTTTATTCTAATATCATAACCACTTAAGGCTTCATCAATTAGATAACTATTCTTACTAATCTTAAGTAAATGTGGAATATTATATAATAAATGACAAACTATATCTTCAGGATCTGGAATATATGTATGAATGGTTATAGGGATATAGTTATCGTTCAACCCATTCATAAAATAATATTTTATATCTTTAAAAATTTCATTGTTTACATGAATAATATAATTTTTTATATCAAACTTTTCATATCTATTTTTACCCCAGTAAGCTAGAACTACAAATCTTGGTTTATTATCTACTAAAATAGGAAAACCACGTATCAACATTTGACCATCCCAAGTTTGAATTTGATAACCTTGATTAAAACACATTAAGTTAGACATTGATATTTTATAGTGGCATCTAGAACTTATTTTTTCATTAACTGACCAAGGAATAACCCAGATAACTTTATTTACATGTTGCATTAAATCATTGGTACGCTCTATCATATTATTTATTATATCTTTACGTTGAAATTCATAAGCTATTCTAATTCCAGCAGGTGTGATAACAAGTGCATCTGCACGTCGATTTCCTAACTGTACTTCTAATTCTACCTTATTACCCTGTTCTATTGCCAAATCATAAATAAACTTTTTACCTGACAAATGCCATTCTGTTTCTTTACCAGAACCTGCACAATTACTTTTTATCTTATGAGCAAAATGAGCAACCTTAATATACCCTCGCTTTAATATCACTGCCTGATTACAAATAGGACAATAATAATTTAATTCCCTTTGTGTATGTTCATCAGCTATAATATTTATTCCATTATTTATACTTCTTAGCATTATCTTATCTTCCACTTAAAGTTAATCTACACGTCTGACCCATAAGACCCATAATGACGCATACAAAATAACTACTATATATTTTTCCATATATCATTAATTTTTCCAATTTCACTCCTAAATATACAGTAAGCGTCAATAAGGGTTACTATGGGTCAGAGTATGAAAGACCCCTATGACCCCTATGTTTATATTGCTAAATGGATTCTTCTTCATAATATTTTCTAAAGGAGACACCCGTTTCCCTTTCTATTGGAAATCCAGGTTCATATTTCCAATGTTTCATCTCCCTTACTAATTCAAGTATAGAAACTTTTAACTTTTTACCTTCCTGTTTTAATTTTATATCAAATTCTAAAGCCTTATTAGTCCAATCATAAAATGCTTCTTTAGCTTTCATATTATCATCTTTAGGATATAGGTTGTATTTATCTTCTTTCACACAATACAAGGTAACTGTTCTACGGTTTTTATCTTTAAATTTCCCACACTTTTGAAACTTTTGCATATACTTTGAATTATGTTTAGCTTCAATACGCGGAGTTAACTCACTACTGGTTTCACCAGATATAATCCCCATCAACACTTTACTGGTAATAATATCATAAGGCCAATGTTCTTTTACCATATCTACAGCATAATCTCTAGGCATTTTAGCAGCATTTAAAAGTATTGCTTTATCTTGTGTAAACTTAGCTTTCCCACCAGGATTAAAACCCCTTATATCACGTTCTTGTAATACTTTACCAATAGCATCATAAAACATTATATCATTATAGTTAGCTATAAGATCTCTATAATACCTACTGGATTTTGGTGTGCTACGATTAATTACAACTTCAACCCGCCGGTCTGCATCATCAAGTGGGATAGCATCTTCATGGTTACTAAACATCAACCATCGCATTGTGTTATATTCTTTATATTCATCCATAAATTTGCGATTAATTGTACGTTCTTTTTCATTAAGCAAGCTCTTAAAATTATCTCTATGATCCCAAGGACCTCGCCCCCCTTCTTTAACTTCTGATACAACTGCCAATATTTTACCTGACAAAGCAAAATTAAAATTACCTGTCAATGCTTCATTAAGATTAACATCTGTTGCGACATATGGTTTCCATACATCTGCCAGCATGTTGCCAAATGTACTTCTACCTAAGCCTTCAGTTGGTGCAATATGAAGCCAAGCTGTGTGGGGCAATTCATCAGGTCTTTGTTCAATATGTGCTAACCAATCTATAAAGTCATCTGCCCTATCATTAAACAACCACCTGATATGATCAAAAAATGGTTTGCTCTTATTTGTGGCATATTCTAACTCCATAAGCTCACGTTCAATAGGTTTCCATAAATTTAAACATAATTCACCATCAGGTGACTCAGTAAATGAACTTGCCCCAGCCGAAAAGGTTATATTATCTACTTGAAAACGATTAGTTGATTTTTTCCACATAGAAAAATGTGAAGTAAATTTGGTTACACCTCTACGAGTTGTTGAAGTAGTTCCATTTCCATTAAACATCGCTTCTGTACTTTTGATATTGTTAATCATCAAGGGCTCTGGTTTTAAAGCTATCATGTTATGTTTTATTATGTGAACTAAATGTCTATGCATTTGAGGTAAAGTTATTCTTATAGCTGTAAATTCTCCAGAACGCTCACCCTTTACCCGAGACCGGCGGATACGATTTAAAAATTCAGAATCATCAAAACCTACTATTATATCCCAAGCCATATGATCAGTTGGGGTAAGATGATGAGTAACACCAGTGGCGACATCATGGTAACAAGGTCGTTGCTGTTTGGTAAGTTCAAGTATAGCACTATCTGTACCGCTACTATCCGGGCGATAAACATTGCCCTTTACTCTAATTTTTTCATTTTCTATTAAATCTTTAGCCCAATCTTTTAATGTTCGCTCTTCACCTTGAGAATCTGTTATTTTAGTGTCTAAAGTAAGATTTTCTTCATGTATTATCCCTGTACTTATACCTCCTCGTTTATTTTTAATAGGAATAGCTTTAGCATCAAGGGTATACATCTCATCTAAAAAGTCCCCTTTATCAAGCAAATACATATCCGGAACCATACCATCAATATAACGACCAACAAACCACGGCTGATTTATAGCATCACTTTCAGGTTCAAGTATATCCCCGAGCACCCCATTAGCTCTTGCTAAAAGGCTACTTCGTTTTTTCTTAACATCTTCAAAAGATGAGTAACTATCAACAAGAATAGGTTTGCTAAGTGGGAAAAAGATACGCCATTTAGGATATTTTGGGGTAGAAGAAGATGTATCATGAATAATAGCTTTGATACCAATCATTTTTAATATTCGATGTACTTCTTCTGAAGTCATTTCACCTTTATCATGTTCACATTCTATAACATGAAGTTCTTTTATATCTACAGTTTTACGACCACCTCCTTGATAAACTGTAAACTTAATCATTGGCAAACGCTTTTTATCTCCTTTCAACACAGCATTGCTACCAATTAACTCACCAATACGTTCAGCAATAGCTTTAATATTAGATAATATTTCTAAAGTTCCCACAGGATCTTCAGCATGATTAAACTTCATCATACTATAACCCGCGACCCTATTTTTATTAATAGATGTTACTTCTGGCATTACTGTCCTCCTAAAAATTCAAACTTTCCTTTTTTGCTACATTGTCCACAATACATATCATTTAAACCAAACATCGCATCCATAGGTAATTCAAAACTATTACCACATTCACAGGCAACAGTAACACAATCTAAATCAGCTTCATTAGGTTTCCAATTGACTGTTTTCTTTGTTTCACTAACCAACTTTCCTTTAACCCATTTTCGGGTAATTAATTGAGACATATAATATATCCTATTTAATAGGTTTTCTACGAACCCGTATATTGCTTTCAGGGTACATAATTTTTATTAATTCAACAGCATTTCTTAAATCACCATCTTTTACAAATCTTTTAATAATAGTTATCATACCTCTTTTAGTTGGTCTACGAATACTGAAAGGTTTAGATCGTAAGCACGGTTGTGATAAAGTATGTCTTGCCATATTAAAGGTTAGATACCATTAACGGGTCACGCCCCCCTAACTGATGACCCATATACCAGCATTGACCCAAATACCAGCTCTCCTTGCTTAAAATGCCGTCACCCACTACCCGCGCCAAACGGTTTACGAACTCCCTGTGGGCAGCAGTAACAGGTTCCATACCCCCTAACTCACTAAAAACTAACGGTTTTTCGAGCGGCAGGACAAATCTCCAACGTGGCTCTTTATCTGTGCAACTCCAAGTTTCATAGCCAACAAAAGGATAACCCTCTTTGTCTAATAGCTCAGCCGCAGCATAGATGTGCATTAACCCCCCATCATGCTCTATCTCTATAGCGTGTAACTCTTCCATATCCTGTTTTAATCTACGGCAACCTTTGTAAATTCCCCATTTAATTAACGGCTGTTGAATTTTACGTTGAGCACCATAAGACCTAACTATAGACTTACAATGTTCTTTTATATCTTCTGTTTCACCTATTGCTCCAACCTGAGCAAAGGTATTATTAAATTGAGTATATTTCATGCTTGCAATCCTTATAAATTAAAGTTAAAATAGCTTGTGACATTTTGTTGCACTCCTTAGGTAGAAGCCCCACTCACATACGAGTGGGGTTATTTACCAAATTCTAAATATTTCTTACAGCCTTTGATTTGCTCTTTCATGTTAAGACTAATACCATGCTTTTCGCATAACCATTCCCCATTTTCTATAGGCAAAATAAAACTACAGCTTCGGCAACTTTTTACCGGAGCCACTTCCCCTAAACAGACAGCTTTATGGTCGCACCACCGGCAAATAAAGCTAGTACACTCATCACTTGCTCTAGGTGGTGCGCTATTACCTATTGTAGCACTTTGTATTCTATTTTGCAAATCAGCGATTATTTTAGGTTGCCTTTCAACAACTTCAATATGGTACTGTTCATCGTTTTTATTAAGAACAACATAAAGACCAAAATTTAAACCCACAAGATACATACCTGTGTGAATTTGGTACAAATGGTCTTGCTTATAAATACCATTCTTAGCCAATTTCTTAAACGCTTTATCACTCATTGTTTTAATTTCTAATAGGAAAGTTTCTTTACTACCTTCAAAAACACCTTTTACAATACCATCTACTTTAGCCACCAAATGACCAGATTCATCACTAAAGGTAAACTGTCTGCCCTCGTCAGTGACAGCCCATACTTCAAGGCCAGCTCGTTGTAAATCAGCTACAATACGATCTTCTTGAATATGCCCTGTTTCAAACAGCCGGTAGATGCGACCAGGAAAACTTTTTTCTGTAAACCCTCGCCATGAGTACCATACAGCGCGAAAACATTCCTTACCTATTCCCGATGCTCCGAGCCGGCTGAACCTTTTAGGACGCTTTTTATCTTGTTCATAACCCATATAAATTTTATCAATTAAATCTGTTAAAAATAGTGGTTCATTCATTATATATGGCTCCAATTTTGATTGTTTATAATATACCTAGCATGAGTTTCAGTTATATCATAGTTGTTAGCAATTTCTTTAGTTGTGAATTTTTTAAATAACCCCTTATTATCTAAATCTTTAGCTTTTTGTCTAATTTCTAAAACTTGCTTTTCAGTTAATCTTGCACACCAATGATTTATACCTTTTTGAGTTCTTTCTTTTATATCCCTATCTTTATTGTTATCTTTTCGTGTTCCTAAAAATAGATGTTTAGGATTAACACAAATAGGGTTATCACATTTATGACAAACACATAATTTATAATCAAACTTATTATATGTTATTTGATAAGAAACCCTATGTGCTCCTATATCTTTACCATTTGTCCAAAATTGTGCATAAATTGATTTTACTTTTCCAGCTTTCCATGGCCAACATTCATCTTTACCTTTTACATCTACCTTAGAGCAAAACCTAGCAATATCTTTTGGGCTTAATTTCATTCATCCCACCCAATTTCTTTGCTAATTTCACTATGTCTTTCATCACTAACCTGACGACGTTTCTGGTGCATAACCCGCATGAAATAGTTACCCCGTTCCCCTTGGAATTGGCGATCACCCACTTTAAGAAACCTATGCCTACGCATCATATCATAATACGTCATATCATCAATTTGCTTTTTCTCTGTTTTACTTATCATTGTTTCTTCCATACCAGTTAAAATTAATAGACCCAACAATCAAATCTAAAACAATTTGTTTCTTTCCGACTAAGATTCCTAATTTCCAACGCCATCCGCCGCCAAAACGTCCCATACCAGGAACACTTTTCCAACCATAAACTTGAGGCGTTTCACCCATATGTGACCAATGTTCTTTACAAGGCATCCAAGGCCATTTAGAAGCTGTTATCTTTAATTTACCTATTTTCATTATTTAATCCTTTAAAATAAGTGTGGGCTTCCCACCCACTCGCCGCGTATTGGTACATATCTGCCTGTACAGGTCACGAACTGTTACCAGTCTGGTTGCCAGCGGACTATTGCTTTAATGTCTTAACCATAAAGGGATTCGGGCATTAAAGCTCAAAAACAATTTCAGGGTAAAGGTTTCACAGCACAACCTTTCTTACCTTCTGCAATATAACCTTTATCAAAGTCTGGCACATCCATTACAGGTTTCTTGCTATTTACAGTAAGTCTAGTAACATCAAACCATTGACTTTTAGGCACATTACCTTTCTCATCAAGAGGTGGTGATACAATTGCTTGAACACACCCATACAAATCAAAGCTGATACATGTGACAACACCTGTAAAACCCGTAACTTTATCTTTGGCTTTTTTGCCAAGTAATTCTATATGCTTTTTCATAATTTATCCTTTATTTTAAATAAAGGCGACCTAAGCCGCCCTTATTATTTCCTTTAAAAACAATAACTTATCTAATCCCAAGGATTATCACCACCAGATGCTTCCTTCGAAGCTGGTGCGCTTCCACCTTTAGGAATAAACTTCTTAACTTCGTTTTTATCAGGATAGCCACCAGTGCCTTTCTGCACACCAACCATAGCTTTGAACACCTTGTCAATAAGTATATCACTATCGTCCATATCTTGAACGCCACAAGCCTGAGCTAACTTATGCAACCTGCCGCGACCAATACGTTCAGCAGTTTCATTGGGGTTATTAATATTCATCAAGTCAAAAACCTTACGGTTCTTAAACTTCTCACCAATGATACTGAATGTACAGTTTAAATATTCACCTGTACCCGCCTTGGTTTCTTTAAGTTCAAGTTTCTCAACTATAAACTCATATTCACCATCGGGGAGAAGGTCAAAAGCATCACCATCATCTTTATAATCATTTATCTTAAAATTAAATCTAGCCATCTTATTTCGCTCCTGTATTAAGTGGAATTGCTTCCTCAATTGCTTCAATTGTCATTTCACATTGGTCTGGTGTTTGGTTGTAGCGACTTTTAGCTACATACCCTGGATTTTCTTGAAAATGTATAAAACGTTCACCAGTTGACACCCCCCGGCTGACCTTGTTGCCAAAGCCTGACTCAGCTTTTTTAACAACTACACGATAACCAATGTATCCTAGAACATCACACCACTCTTGCATAATAGCATTAGCCCGTTTTGACAGCTTTGGAATAAAACGGTCATAAGGGTCAGTGAGGGGTGAATTAAAACGTGTAACTTCCGCGTGAGACAATATAACAATATTCATATTTTTCTTACGGCGAAGAATATCCAAACCGTTAAGAATTTCACGGAATGACTCAGCAACCATAACCTGACCTTTACCATAAGCCAATTCTTTATCATCATGCTTGCTTTCTATATCCCTTGTAATGAGGGGGTCAACTAACCAATCAACTGTATCAATGACACAAGTTAAAAAACCATGTTCATTTTTTATAAGGTTCCTAATGTGGTCAGCGACTTCATCAATGCTTTCACATAATGGAAAACTAACACAATTAATTGCATCAAGCCCATCCTCAGTTGATATAAAAATTGGCTTAGGAAACAATGAACCAAGGGTACTTTTACCGATACCATGTCCACCATAAAACACTATTCTAGGTGCTACATCGCGAACACCCTTATGTAATGTTTCAAGCCAACTTACTTCTTCTACAACTTCTTCAGCTTTCTTTTTAGCCATAACTTACTCCTTGGGTTTTATAATAAGAACCTTATAATAAGGTATTAGACAACTGACACAACAATTGCGCCAGCCGTCTGCATCCTCAATAATTTTTTCATTATACTTTGTACAGATTTTAAACCCCATATGTTCACAGGCATCATGTGTGCCAGAATCCCACCTAGGGTTTTCGCATAATAGCTTAGTGTTCATATTCCAAAGTCTTTTTGGGTCTGTTTAACACAACTAAAATCAACTTCTACAGGGTGGTAGTTCATAAGGAACTTGTCCCACCGCAGCATACGAACACGCTTGCTTTCACTTAGTTCAATGGCTACATTGATAACCAAGGCACACAAAAGAGGTTCACCAACAATAAGGATATAATCCTCATCCATATAGTACTCCAACTTTTCTTTGATGTGTTCTACCATAACATCAGTGTTGCGATACTGGTTATCATAACCCGAATCAAACACGTTCACAGTTTTACCGAAGGACTTAGCCTTATAAAAATCTCGCTTCCCATCGTTGAACACAACATATACATTATTTTCTAAACTCATTACTGACTCCTATTGTTAAAGTTAAACTGTTTTACTAGCCCAACTATAATAACATAATATGTTCCTTTTAAAACAATTACTCACCAAAATTTACCACACTTCCATTTAAAAATTGTATCTGTAATACTTCGCATAACTGCCCCGTTTCTGGATGGATTATTCTAACGCTAGGCTTTCCTCCTGTTATCTCTTCCTCAACAGAAAATAACCTAACAACAGCTCTAACAACTTCATTTGGACGATAAATAATATCAACAGCTTCGACCCCGTGAAGTTCCTTATCGCCAACCATAACCTGAGTGTTATAACCTGTCAAATACTCACCTTCACTTAAGGCTTTTTTGGGTTTCAATGTTAATGTACCTTTCATGACAACCTCGCCCAACTTTTGATATTACCCAGCATCCTACGCCACCAAGGATAAGCAAACGGCATCCAATCTAAACCACAAGCATCGCACTCCCAACCTGTATTTAAATCATTTCCGCAGGTAGCGCACACATTCCATTCACGTTTCTGCTTACTCATTTCATTTTTCCTTCATCAAATTAGCAACTCTACGCTTTCCATCGCTGTAGGCATATT
>Ga0164313_10003407_pt1 | contig 14168 bp, 11 predicted proteins | sample GuaBasSedimGuay4_FD_113735 | JGI IMG/M metagenome (GOLD analysis project Ga0164313, IMG submission 113735) | Subseafloor sediment microbial communities from Guaymas Basin, Gulf of California, Mexico - Guay4, Core 4569-4, 0-3 cm | ecosystem: Environmental > Aquatic > Marine > Hydrothermal vents... | reverse complement strand
GGTCGTCAGCCACAACGACCGCGCCGTTAGCAATTTTACCAAGGGGATCATTGGCCGCAGGAACACAGGTGATCACTTCTGCGGCATTGTCGATCAATAGGTCTGCTTTTATTTTTTCCATCATTCCACCTGCCTGTTTATGAAAACAAGGAATTATTCGCCGGTCCACCCCATCAGTGCATTTTCAATGATCTGGTCCATGGAAAAATCATGAACCTGGAGATAGTACTCCATAACCTGGCCCATGGCGCCCAGGGGCACCGGCCCCACCAGTTCCGTTCCCACAACATTGACGCCGTAACGGGCGGCTTCCCGCTTCACAGCCTCCGCCACCATGGGGATGGGGGTTTTTTCATAGTGGGTCAGGTTCATGGACACCTGGACCATGCCCTCATCTTTCAGGGCAAGCCCTATGGCGCGTACATACCTGAATCCGCCGTTGATGTGCCGGACGCTTTTAGCAATGCTCTGGGCGATGTCGAGATCTGTAGTGGCCAGGTTAATGTTGAAGGCCACGAGGGGGAAACGGGATGACACCTGTATGGAACCGCTTGCGGGTACGAACCTGGCGGGGCCCTCGTCAGGCGCCCACTCCGGTTTCTGGATTTTTTCGGCAAGCGCCTCGTACTGCCCTGTCCTTACCTTGGCCAGACTTTTCCATTCCGGTCGGGTGGCGGCATCCTCGTAGAAATAGACCGGAACATCCAGTTCCGCTCCCACGTAGCGGCCAAAGTCCCTGGCAATCGACACCGCTTCTTCTTCGGAGATTCCCCGAATGGGTATGAAGGGGACCACATCCACGGCGCCCTGGCGGGGATGCATTCCTTTTTGACGGGTCATGTCGATCAGTTCCAAGGCGGTTTTTGTCAGCTGTTTGGTGGCCGCCACAACCGGATCCGGCTGTCCGATATAGGTAATCACGGAGCGGTTGTGATCCGCATTGGATGAGTAGTCGAGCAGCATGACGCCAGGCGCAGACCGGACGGCATCCACCACTTTTTCGACGATTATAAGATCGGTACCTTCACTGATATTGGGCACACACATTAATGCTTTCATTATAGGTCCTCCTATATATTTTTATTCGAAGACTCTTAATTTTTTAAAGTAAATACTTCTCATTTTCTCCAATTAGTTGGAGAAGAGAGTCCAAAGATTCGAGGGGATTCAAGTGTCCTATTGTTTCGATTTCGATAGCGATCCCGATCCCGATTTCGATTTGGATTACTCAATCCAATAATACTGCAACAACTCGGGAGCTAATCTAAAATATCCTCCAGCTTGCGTTCGATTTGGTTACAGATACCCCGATCCTTGATGTAGGGAAGGTTGATTTTGACGTTGGCCGAGCATCCATTGAGGCCGGCTGCAGCCAGATAACCCGCACATTCAAGGTCGGAGGCCGCGTTGGTGTTGTAGCTCTCCTCCAGGCTGCGGCAAAGCTCCAGAACCCGTTTGCAGCCCCCCGCATTGGTAAGCGGCACTTTCGCTGCATGTAGCATGGCTGCCTGGATTGCCCGGCTGCGTGAAGCCTTGGTTTCTTCCGTATCTTTGGGCAGCCGGTAGGCCGAACTGACCGCGTCAAACGCGGCGGCATCCCGGTGCCCACCGTCAAAAAGTGCTTTGGAGAGTTTTTCAGCCTCGGCCGCGATGGCTTCATAGTGTTCCCGGGGAGCCAGGTCTTTTTTGCCCATGGACAGCCGGGCCACCATGCCCGCCAGACCGGCTGCCATGGCTCCGGCTACACACGAAGCCGTCCCACCGCCGGTGGAATTGTCGTTTGCATCCAGGACACGCATAAAGGCGTTGATATTTGGGTTCATCAGGAGAGCTCCTTTTGATTGCGATTCATTAGAAAACGACCCCTTTGGTTTCAATGGGGCGGCTATGAAAAAAACATTTGCAAACGTCTTGATATGCGTGTTATATACAAGATATATATATGGACGAGGTGAGCCTGTCAAGTGTTTTTCAAAAAAGCTGTACACGAATGTAGCACAGGGTTTTAACCCTGCCGAAGCGGGATGCCAAACAACCTGCCAGGCAATCTGAGCAAACATTTCAGGAGGAGAGCATGGCTCTCAACAGAGATATTTATGAAAATCTTCGCTACCGGATCATCACCAACGAGCTTGGCGCCGGTCGACAGCTCTATGAAAAGGCGTTGATGCAGGAGTACCGGATTGGACGCACACCTCTCCGTGAAATTTTCCAGGAGCTCCAGCGCAACGGCCTCATCGAGATCATACCAAAACTGGGGACGCGGGTCGCCACCCTGGACTTGAGAACCCTGCGCGAAACCATCCAGCTGCGTCGGGAATTGGAAGGGCTGGCCGCCGAATTGGCCGCCCGACACATCGAACCTGCGCAGGTTGAAAATCTTCAACGTCTGCTTGAATCAGCCGCCCGGGTGAAAGACAATTCGGCGGCGGCTTTACAAAAATTATCCGACCTGGATATGGAATTCCACCAGATCATTTACCAGGCTTCGGGAAACAGGCAACTAAAGCAAATGATCGAGTCGCTGCTCTACAAAATGTCCATGTACTGGTTCCAGGTGGGTTTTTCCGCAGCCGAATTCCGTGAACAGTTCGACGAACTCGAAGAACTTTTGCTGGCTGTCGGGAACAGGAATGATAAGGGCGCCAGAAATGTCATGAAACGGCATATCGACCATTTCACCCGGCTGATAAAGGAAAAAATGTTTTCGTGATGAAAATTGTTTATCGGCACCAAAAAAGGAAAAATGATGAAAACAGGATTCAAATCGCAATGCGTACCAGACTACCGGCTGCTGACGGATGAGCAGATCGGAGAAATTCATCGGGCTACACTGGATCTTTTGCAGAATACCGGGGTAAAGGTTCTGAATGAAGCGGCGCTGACGCTGTTGAAGGATGCCGGGTGTCGGGTTGGAGGCGGGCACATCGCTAAAATTCCCGGTTGGCTCGTGGAAGAGAGTATCCGGCTGGCACCTTCGAGTGTTACGGTGTACAACCGCAAGGGAGATCCGGCCATGGAACTGGGCGGAACCAACGTCTGTTTCGGCATGGGCACCGACCTGCTCAATACCTGGGATCTGAATACCGGTCAATTGAGAGCATCCTGCCTCCAGGACGTCATCGATTCCGCCATTGTCGGCGACTATTGCCGGGAGATCGATTTCATCGCCTCCAATGCATTTCCCCTGGATGTTCCCGGCAATTTGGCCTTTATCATTGAATTCAAGGCCCTCATGGAAAACTCGATCAAGCCCATCTATTTTACCGCAGGTGGGGCGAAGGATTTGGCCGTGATCCTGGAGATGGCCGCAGATGTCCTGGGGGGAGCGGACAGGCTTCGCGAAAAGCCGTTCATGATCCACTATGCCGAACCCATCAGCCCCCTGGTGCACTCATCCGGCGCCGTGGATAAACTGTTCATGTGTGCGGATAATGGTATCCCCTTAAATTATGCACCGGCCCTGCTTTCGGGCGGCAGCGGCCCGGTAACCCTGGCCGGCGCCATCGTGGTGGCCAATGCCGAGGCCCTCAGCGGTCTTGTTATCCAGCAGTTGCGGGTCAAGGGCGCCCCGGCCGTGACCGGCTTCAGTGCAACGCCCATGGACATGCGCACGGGAACGACTGTTTATGCAAGCCCGGATGAGCGGCTGACCCATTCCGCCTGCTGCGACTTGTACCATTACTACGGGCTGCCGGTGTGGGGCGAGGCCGGCTGCAGCGATGCCGGGTCACTGGATGAGCAGGCTGCCATGGAGTCCATGGCCTCCATCATGATGGCATCCCTGGACGGCTGCAACCTGGTGCACGACGTGGGCTATCTCGGCCAGGGGCTGGTCGGGTCCGTGGCTTCGCTGGTAATGTGCAATGAGATTATCAGCTACGTCCGCAGGATCATGCGCGGATTTGACATCTCCAAAGACCGTACCGGGCTGGATACTATCCACGAGGTGGGCCCCGGGGGCAACTTCCTGGCCCACGAAAAGACGCTTAAATATTGCCGGGAGGAGCACTGGACCCCGCACTTTATTAACCGTCAGAGTCCGGAGATTTGGCAAAAGAATGGCGGCAAACGATACAGTGAGGTGGTTGTGGAAAAGGCTTTGGACATTCTGGCTACCCACAAACCGGATCGCCTGCCCGACGGGGCCATCCAACGACTGGATGCGATCATCGACAAATCTGCCGAGAGGCTGAAAGGGGAACAGCTTTCCGTCTGACAGCAATACAGATGTTAGATATCATAACCCTGAATCACTTTTCTGATGACTTAATAAAGATGAACGTTCAATGTTGACAATTTCGTAAAAAGTCAATTTTGAGTTTGGTCCTTTTATGTAAGGAAATATATCACATGCAATTCAAGACTGTCATCGATAACGGCAGTATCCCGACACTCTGCCGGCAGTGCGCCCAGCACTGCGGAATATATGCCCATGTCGAGGAGGGTCGGGTAACCCGTATTTCCGGTAATAAATCTCATCCGGAAAATTTAGGTATGGTCTGCCCCAAGGGGCGTGCGGCAGCGCAGTGGGTTTATCATCCGGACCGTCTGACCGGATGCCTCAAGCGCACGGCAGGCGGCCGCTTCGAGGCTATCGATTACGATCAGGCCCTGGATGAAATTGCGAAAAAAATGTTGGAAATCAGGGACAGCTTCGGGGCCCGCGCCATGTCCGCCTGGACAGGGGAAGCCATCGGTTTTCTCCAGCAGGAAGCCTATGCCCGACGATTTATCCATGCCTTTGGATCACCGAATTTCTTCACGGCCGATTCGGTCTGTTTTGCACTGCGTCTTATGGCTTACCAGACTTGCCAGGGATATTGGTCATACCCGCCGGATTTTGAAAGGGCCGACATGACTATCCTGTGGGGATCCAACCCGGCTCACTCGCACCCGTCTTTCATGCAGCGCATCAACAAATCCCGGAGACGGGGCGGCAAACTGGTTGTGGTGGACCCCCGGCGTACCGTGGCAGCTAAAAAAGCGGACCTCTTTCTGCAGCTGCGGCCAGGCACGGATGCAGCTCTGACTTTTGGCCTGATCCGTTTTCTTATCCGCGAGCAGGCCTATGACCGGGATTTTGTTGCCTTGTACAGCAGCGGATTTGAAGAACTGGCTGCCTATGCAGAAAAGTTTACAACGACCTACGTGGCCCAGCAGGCCGGCGTTCCGGAAAAAATAGTCGGCGAGATGCAGCACATGATGCTGGAGCGCCTACCCCGGTGTGTCAGTTTCCCGGGGATCTCCCTGGAGCACCAGGTCAACGGTTTTAACACCATACGGGCGATTGCATGTCTGACCGCCCTTTGCGGGGCCATCGATATAGAAGGCGGCGAACCGTGGAACCGGGATATCAAGGTTCGCGACCTCAATCCGCTCGATAAAGAGCAGTTCTACGCCATGGACCCGGCGGGATACGCCCGCTACCCCCTTTTTTATGAAGTGATGCAGAAGTGCCATTCGATTCCCGGTATAGACTACATGCTGGGAAAGGAGAGCTACCCGATAAAAGGCCTGATTTTTGCGGGAACCAACCCGGTGCTGACCAACCCCAATGCTAAAAAAGTGGCTGGGGCCTTTGCCGGACTGGATCTTCTGGTGGCCCGGGATCTTTTCATGACCGAAAGCGCAAAACTGGCCCACTACATCATTCCGGCGGCATCTTTTCTGGAACGCAGCGAGCTTCATTATTACCCGGAAGCCCGGCGGGTGGGGCTGTCGCAGAAAGTCCTGGAAGTCGAGGGAACCTGGGACGAGTATACTTTCTGGCATGATCTGGCCCACCGCCTGGGTTTTGGTGATGCATACTTTGCCTGGGAAAACGAAACAGCGGTCAACCGCTGGCTGCTGGCGTCGAGCGGGGTTGCCTTGGAAGCGTTGATGGCCAGCCCGGAAGGGATTGTGTATGATCAGAATGTCGAACATCGGAAATTTGAAAACCGCCCCTTTCCCACACCTTCCGGCAAGTTTGAATTTTCTTCGAAAGGCTTGAACGCATTGGGCTGTCCGCCGTGTCCGTCATACAAATCGCCTGAGTATCTGACAACGGCTGTACCCGGGTTTCCCTTGAGGATGATCAGCGGTTCCCGTAAGGCGATCTACTACCACTCGCGTTTTCGTGAAATCGAAAAATTCAAACATGCAATTCCCCGGGCCCAGGCTGAAATCCATGCGGACGATGCAGCAGAACTGAAAATTCAGGATGGGGAGACGGTGAAAATTGTTTCCAATATCGGGGAGATCACGATTCAGGTAAAAGTGGTGTATGATGACAGCATCCTGAAGGGGTTCGTGGAAGTTCCCCACGGCTGGAACAACCCGAATGTCAACCGCTTGACAGATGATCGGGATACAGACCCGGTAGGCGGATTTCCAAACCTGAAGATTGTACCGGTCAGGGTAGAAAAGTTGTTTAGGTGATAGGCCCACCGAAAAGAAATACTTTAGAATCAAGATCCGCAACGATAACCAGCAGACACTCATATATTATGGCACGGGGTGGGCGGTCAGCAAATCTTGAAAGGCCTGACGGGCCCTTAATACAGGTTCCGGGTCGGTACCGATTCCAATCACTTCAAGCGTGATGATATGGTCGAAATTTTTCAAAAAATCGATAAATTCCGAGTAGTCATAATCCCCGTCTCCCAGGGGTAGATGGTCATCTTTTTTACCGAAATTGTCAGTCAGGTGAATATGGCGGATGGCCTTTCCCAGCGCCTGAATACCATTGGCCGTGCCTCCTGACAGGCGTGAATGCCCCATGTCCAGGGTGAACCGCAGGGAATCGCCCACCTTTTCCCTGATTTCCAAAAGATCGGCAAAACTGCGGTCGATGGCGCTTTCATCGATGGCGATATTTTCCAGACAAACCGTAACGTCTTTGGCATTGGCATGTGCATTGATGCGTTTTAGGGCATCGATGTTGCTGTTCCACTGTATCTCCATGGCCGGGTGGTTGTGCCGGGTGGCGTCGGCCAGACTGTAGGTGTAATTGCCACTGTGAACCACAAGAACCGTTCCGTCCAGTGCATGGCACAGGTCGGCGGCTTCGTTGATCAGGCGGATGGACACTTCCCGGATACTCCGGCAATAGGCCGCAATGTTGATTTCGAAAAATGGCGCATGTACGCAGACCTCCATGCCGCTGCTTTTAAGGATCTCCCTGGCTTCAGCAATGGCTTCGGGTTCGATATCCTGTGGATTGGCGGAAGGAAAAACACAGGTGATTTCAAAGGCGTCAAAATTGTTTTCGGCAGCAGCTTTCAATGCATCCAGCCAGTTGGCCATGACCATGCCTGAACTGGCCATTCCGATTTTGAGCATCGCATACCTCCTAACGATATAGTATTTTTATTAGCGTATCCAGTACAATTTCAATTTTTGAAACATTTGATCACCCCCCTCGAATCCTTGGCCCCTCGAATCCTTGAACCCTAAGTTTTTATTGGGTATACGGGTTGGTTCTTTTTTCATATTCGATCGTTGAACTCGGCCTTATGCCGTAGTCGTGCCCCGGCCAGATGACAGTGGTCCCCGGAAGCGTGTAGATTTTTTGCTTGATGGCGGTCACCAGCTGATCCAGGGATCCCCCGGGCAGATCCGTCCGCCCGATGGCGCCCACAAAGAGCGTGTCTCCGGTAAAAAGGTGCCCGTCGATGTACAGGCAGATCCCGCCGGGCGTGTGGCCGGGTGTGTGTACGACCTTAAGGGCGGTGCTGCCGATGGCAATGGTGTCGCCGTCTTCCAGGAGCACGTCCGCCTTGGGAGAGCCCCTGCCGCCCAGAACCCTGGCAAAAGCGCCATTCATCATAGAGTTCAATTTGTTGGCATCTGCCCGGTGGATGTAAATCCTGGCGCCGGTCGCGGCCTTTATGGCGGCATTGCCGGCGGTGTGATCGGCATGGCAGTGGGTGTTGATGATGTGGGTGACCCGGAAACCCGCCTTTTTGGCTTCGGCCAGGATCCTGTCGGTTTCAAAGGCCGGGTCTATAAGGGCGCAGGTCCGGGTTTTTTCATCACCCACCAGGTAGCAGAAGATGGCCATTTTGGAAAGTTTGAGCTGTTTTACAACCATTCTCGAATTCCCATCCCGGATACTCCGGAAATCCTAATACCAAAATTCCCAAATACGAAACAATTTCAAATGATCCAGTGCAAAATGAAAAAACGTTTTACGTGTTATGATTTACGTAAACACCCTTCGGGTATTAGCCATTGGCTTTGAATATTTGGATTTGGTCTTTGTTTAGAGTTTGGCAAATTAGGATTTAGAAATTTTACCTTTATCCCTGTTTTAGCCTTTAATAAAAAGAGATCTAATGAAAAACCAATAAGGCAAATCGTTATTATTTTTCATTGTTTTTAGTGGCTCTTCTGAACCGGATCTCTTTTTCCATGTAGGATTTGAGTTTGCGCTGAACATTACCGAACACCGTGCCCTCCGGGAAGTCGCCGTTTTCGTCGGGGGTGCCGGCTTCCTTGCCGGTGAGTATCTGAATCCCCTCCTCGATGGCGGACACCTGGTAGATGTGAAATTCCCCCCGCCCAACAGCGTCAACAACTTCTTTTTTCAGCATCAGGTTTTTGACGTTGGCACTGGGGATCATCACACCCTGGCTGCCCGTAAACCCCCGGGTTTTGCAAACGTCGTAAAAACCTTCGATTTTCTGGTTGGCACCGCCGATAGCCTGAATACTGCCCTTTTGATTGACGGAGCCGGTAACCGCTATGCCCTGGTCGATAGGGAATCCGGACAGGCTCGAAAGAATGGCATACAACTCGGTTGACGAAGCACTGTCACCGTCTATACCGCTGTAGCTCTGCTCGAAGGTGACGCTGATGGAAAGGTTCAGGGGGTGGTTCTGGGCAAATGTTCTGCCGAGATAACCCGAAAGGATCAGGACGCCTTTGTCATGGGTCCTGCCGCTCATGTTGGCTTCGCGCTCGATATTGACCACGCCGGCTTTGCCCATGTACGTTTCGACGGTGATCCGCGACGGGCGGCCAAAGGATATGTCGCCCATCTGGTACACGGCCAGGGCATTGACCTGGCCGACGACCTTGTCTTTGACATCGATGAGTATGGTTCCGTCAAGGTAAGATTCGTGAATTTTCTCTTCATACAGGTTGTAGCGAAAGCGGTGCTCGTTAAAGGCTTTGATGACATGGGCGGTGGAAACTTCCGCGGCACCGTCCTTGCCGGCCCAGTAATCGGCTTCTTTGATGATGCCGACGATGGGGCCGAACCGGATGGAGAGTTTGTTTTTGTTGGAGGTGTACTTTTCTCCGAACTCCACCAGTGAGGCCACGCCCTGAGGGGTAAAGGGCAGCAGATTCTCCCGCTGGCAGACCCGGGCCACGAAACGTGCGTACTGCTGGATGCTGTTTTCGGTCCTCTCCACTTCGTGGTCGAAATCGGCACGAACCTTGAATATTTTGTTGAATTTGGAATCGTAGTTCTGCAACATTTCAAAGGGTTGATAGCCGCCGAGCAGGATGACCTTGACTTCAAGGGGGACCGGTTCAGGGCGTAGCGAAGAGGTTGCGTACCCGTGGGCCGCGGAAATGTCCTCGATAAAGAGCAGCTTGTTCTGCAGGGCGCGCTTCAAGGCTTCCCACACGACCGCGTTCATCAGCAGGGATTCGATTTCCATGATGAGATAACCACCGTCGGCCTGGAGAAGTGAACCGGATTTCACCAGGGTAAAATCGGTGGTCACACCGCCCATGTGGGCCTTTTTTTCAATCTGGCCGAACACGTTGTGATAGGTGGGGTTGGGTTCGAAGACGACGGGGGCGCCTTTGGCCTTGCGCCGGTCCGCAATCACGTTGATCTTGTATTTTTGAAAAGAGGGTTGGTCGGCCGGGAACATCATACCGGCCCCCTGCTCGGCAGATTCCTGCCCCGGCAGGAAATCCTCCACGTTTTCGACGATATCCGCCTGGACTTCATCGAGATAATCCAAAATTTCTGCGCACTCATGATAGGGCTCTTTCAAGTATTCCATGCGGTCATTCACCACGAAAAGGGCTGTTTCCTCCATGCGTTTTTCCATGGCTTTAGACATGGACTGGCGAATTTTATTGATTTCCCGCAGCGTTGTGTCCATCTCGGCCTGGAGGGCCTGCATATCCGCTTCAATCTTTTTACGTTTCTGGTCGGACAAGGCCTGGAACGCCTCACGGGTCATGGGTTTCCCATCTTGAACGGGAATGGTCTGGTATCCTGAGCTGGCTTTGTTGATGACAAGGTTTTTCTGCTGGGCGGACTGTTCCAATTTTTGAAACAGGCTTTTTTCTTCAGCCTGGAACTTTTCCTGAACCTGGGCACTTTTTTCGCGGAACGATGCGCTTTCAAAGGCTTTGGGCAGTTTGCTCTTCAGCATGTGGATGAGGCGGTTCATCTGTTTGCTGAGAAGAACGGCGCTGCCGCTGGGTACGGGAATGGCCTTGGGGCGGTATTCGTCATGGAAATTGTTGACCATACACCAATCGCAGGGTGTGGGGAGTGATTGTGCATACTTGGAAGTGATGTCCCTGACAATGGTTGTGCGGCCGGTTCCTTCGATGCCGGTCACAAATATGTTGTATCCCGGGCTGTTCATGTTGAGGCCGAAATCGATGGCGTGTACGGCCCTTTCCTGGCCGATGACTTCATCCAGCGGTTCAATCTCCGCAGTATTTTTAAATTTGAAAACTTCAGGATTACAGGTGTAACGCAGCTCAGATGCAGCCAGTTTGTGGGTTTCCTTCATCAGCAACTCCTTTTGACAGAGATGGGTTGGATAACATGCTATAAATACCCGCGGCTCAAGAAAAAATCAACACGAGATGCGATACCGGATAAAATTTATCGGCAGGGAAAACCGAAGAGAGCGGTAGAATGATATACGCTATTATCTGCCATTTGCCATGTTGTTTATGCAACTATAGGGTTTATGCAACTATGGGGTTCTAGGGTATGGACGCAATAAAAGCCAGCCACACGTCTTCCGCACGCAGGGGGGACACCGTTTGCAGAACCTCCAGAACGGTCAACCCCTGTTGTTCAAGCATCGACAGCACGGTTTGTCTTTTCCACAGGTAAAAAATTCTGCCGTCGGCAAATTTTTTGGTGGTCCGGCCCTCTTTCAGAGAAATATAGACGTGTTTGGACATCTTCGGGGAGGATCCGGCCAGGGCCTGGTCGGACCCCTGTCCGGGATGGCAGGCACGCAGAATACGGGCCAGGACAACGGGGAGCCTCACATGCGGGACGTGAACCAGCGATCCGCTCATCATCACGGCGTCCACCGCAAGGGAAGAGAAATCAAAGTTTTCGAAATCGGCCTGGATGACCTTGCATCCGACATGCTTGCGGGCCAGGTCGGCCAGACCGGGTGATCGTTCAAGCCCGACAACCGCAAAGCCTCTCTGATTGAGCCAGAGCAGGTCTCTTCCGGAACCGCAGCCTACATCCAGGACTGTCGCTCCCCGGGGCAGGCGTTTTTGAAAAGGATTGAGAAATGGCGTGGCATCCACCGGGAAGGTTCTGTCGTGATAGGCCCGGTAGTGGGCCTGATAGAAATCGGGGCTGCTTTTGGTGTCCGTTCCTTGAAATCGCGTCATTCTGGTAAGGGATGTTGACCTTGGATTGCCTGCAAACAAGACTAAATTCTAATTCACCAAATTCTAAACAAATACCAAATCAAAATATTCAAAGCCAAGGGCTAATGCCCGAAGGGCGTTTACGTAAAACGTAAATCATAACACGTAAAACGTTTTTTTATTTGACCAGGCTTCTGCGACAGAATTCGATGGTGGTAGTCCGCATGTCTTTCAAGGTGTTCAGCTGCAGCCCCCTTTGCCGCACGATTCCAGAAATCAGGGCAAACAGCAGGCTGACCGTTTCCTTGATGGGTATGGGGTAAAATTCACCGGTTTTAACACCTTTTTTGATGCAGCTCGTCAGGTAGGCGTCCAGCCACCGGCGTTGTTTTTGAAACTTTTTTGAACAGACATGCGACTTGTCTTTCAATTTGGCAGGGCATGTGCTGAAGAAAAGATAGATTTCATCCGGCATTTCCCGGACGAAATTAAAGTGGACCTCAACTAACTTTTCGATTTTCTCAAACTGGTAGGCGGTTTCCAATTTCAGCGAATCGAGCCGTTCCAGGTATACCTTGAAGCCATGTTCAATGATGTGGGTAAATAGATCGTCCTTGCCTTCGAAATGGTAATAAATCAGGGGTTCGGTGACACCGGCTTCCCTGGCGATCTGGAGCGTGGTTGTCCCGTCGAAACCCTGACTCGCGAATAGTTTTGTCGCAGTGTCTATGATATTCTGCTTTTTTTTCATTCAAATCACCTTTTCGGTCATGAAAATGAGTAAGAACTTTTTGACCATAGCGGAATATTTTCTTAAAACCAAGTAATTTAATATGGTAAGCATAACCATCTATAATTTTTTTCAGGACGCAAATCAAGAAAATTAGGGGTATTTACAGCCGGTATTGATCTATTGCGGCATCAATATTATAATTCAGAAATATATCATCGGGGTTCAATTTCAGAGGAGATATTTCATGGCAAAACTGCAGCGGTCCGAAGGAGACATCAATATATCGAAATACCGGGATGCCTGGCAGAAAGCCAATATCGATGCCGATAGCCGGGCGCTTTTGGATGAAGACGAGCGTTATTTCCTCAGGCAGTCACTTTCCACGCCCTGCCTCAATGCCATGCAAGGGTGTGAGGGCATCTACATCGAGGATTTCCAGGGACGGCGGTACATGGATTTTCACGGGAACAACGTTCACCAGGTGGGGTTCGGGAACCCGCAGGTCCTGGCTGCCGTGAAAAAGCAGCTCGATGAACTTCCCTTTTGCACGCGGCGATATACCAACCGGGTGGCGGTGGACCTGGCCAGAAAACTTGTCGAGATGGCCCCCGGTGAACTCGACAAGGTCCTTTTCTGCCCGGGCGGGGCGGAAGCTATCGGGATCGCCCTGAAGCTGGCCCGGATGGCCACCGGGCGCCACAAAACCATTTCCATGTGGGATGCTTTTCACGGTGCCGGCCTGGACACTATTTCCATCGGTGGCGAGGCTATTTTTCGCCAGGATATCGGCCCCCTGCTGCCGGGTACCGAACACGCGCCCCCGCCGGATGAATACCGTTGTGTTTTCGGCTGCAGCGATAGGGGCGGCTGTGACATGACCTGTGCCGGATATGTCGAGTATATGCTCGAAAAGGAAGGGGATGTCGCCGCCGTCATTGCGGAGCCGATCCGCAGCACACCGTACATCCCCAAACCTGATTACTGGAAACGTATCCGTGCGGCCTGTGATCGGCACGGGGCGTTGTTGATTTTCGATGAAATTCCCCACGCCCTGGGGCGCACCGGCCGGATGTTTACCTTTGAGAATTTCGGCATTGTCCCGGACATGGTGGTGATCGGTAAGGGCCTGGGGGGAGGGGTTTTCCCGCTGGCGGCCTTGATAGCCAAAGGTTCGCTGGATGTGGCCGCAGAAAGGGCACTGGGGCATTACACCCACGAAAAGAGTCCGGTGGGATGTGCGGCCGCCCTGGCCACCATCGATTTTATCGAAAAACACGACCTGGGGGGGCATGCCCGCGAGCTGGGGGCCTATGCCCTTGAGCGCATGCAGAAGATGATGGCGTCGCATTCCTTGATCGGGGACGTTCGCGGCATCGGTCTTTTTCTGGGTATGGAGCTGGTCAGGGATCGATCCACCCGCGAACGTGCCATCCAAGAGGCCGAAGCCGTCATGTACGGGGCGTTGTCCCGCGGGCTGAGCTTCAAACTGACCATGGGGAACATTCTCACCCTCACCCCGCCCCTGATCATTACACGCGAGGAGATGGACAGGGCGCTGGATATAATCGACACGTGTCTTTTCGAGGTCGAAACCCAACGCAGATAAACCGGAATGGATCATCTCCCGATCAGTTGTAGTGTTGTTGGATTGAGTGAGCCAAATCGAAATCGGGATCGCTATCGAAATCGAAACAATAGGACACTTGAACACAATAAGCTTGATGTTTTATGCTTCTTGACACGGAAACAGCAATAGGGTCAAAAGCTATGTGCTTATTGCGGCTGCCTTTTGAATGTCTATAATACCTACAGTCGTATAACGGTCGGGCACCCGGCGTTGTTGACG
>Ga0164313_10003406_pt1 | contig 14174 bp, 12 predicted proteins | sample GuaBasSedimGuay4_FD_113735 | JGI IMG/M metagenome (GOLD analysis project Ga0164313, IMG submission 113735) | Subseafloor sediment microbial communities from Guaymas Basin, Gulf of California, Mexico - Guay4, Core 4569-4, 0-3 cm | ecosystem: Environmental > Aquatic > Marine > Hydrothermal vents... | reverse complement strand
TGCAAGGAATTCTTGCTCTGCATCCCATTCTGCTCTTGCTTGCTGGTCTCTTGCTGCGTCGTTTGAATATTCTGCGTGATCATCTCTCATTTCAGGGTCATCAAAGCTCATGCCGCCTGTTGGCTTTAACATATCTTCTTCAAAACCGGCTTCTTCAACTCTTAGATCGTCTGCTGCTACCTTTAGTGCTGAATCATATGCTTCGACAGAATCAAAACCTGCGTTCATTGCATCTTTTAGTGCATCGTTTGCAGAAACTGGGCCGTTTTTGTAATCTGAGTTCTTGCTTGGATTTTTAAGTTTAGTATCTGCAGAACCTTGTTTAAGTTCATCTAATTCAACTTCACCACAATCTGTGCAATCTTCTGCGCCTGGGATTTCTGTTGGTACTGTTGCTGGAATGTGGGTTATTTCTGGTTCAATTGCAATCTCTGGTTCAATCTCAGGAACTTCGACTTCCATCTCTGGTTGCTGTTGTACACCTGCTAATTTTAATAGTTCTGCTAATTCTGCTGCTTGAATATCCATTTTATCTTTCCTTATTTCTACCAAAGAAAACAGATTTTACATTTTCGCCTTCTCTAGGTGCTTTTTCAAATTTTGCATCGTCAAATGCTTCTTTATGTGATAAGTCATTAAATACTTTATCTATTCTGCGGTCTTTACGTGCTTCTATACCTGCATCAAGTGCGGCATCTGCTTGTGATTGACCGTCTAAGCCAGTGGCATCTACTTCTTCTTCTTTTGTATATTCTGTTCCGTGTCTTGCTACATATTCGCCTGTTTCTTCATCGCCTTCGTCGTATGCTGCACGTGGGTCATTTTCGGTGTAAACAACGATATTTGTAAGTGGCATTTCTAATGCTTGCGATAGTTGTGTTAATAGTAGGTCGGATGTGCAAGGATAATTTGTTACAACATCTGAGGTATGAACTTCGCTGTTCTTTACACGTGGAAAATCCAGTGGATTCTTTTGTGTTGGAGATTTCTTAAACTTTGAGGCAGATACCATCTCGTATTTGCCCAAACAATCTTCCATTCTATCTAACATGCTACTATCTACGTCTGCACATGCTAATTTAACAGTGAATTTATATTCTTTTTTATTGCTTTCTAGCAATTCTAAAAATGATTTCATTTTATTTGTTTCCTATAGTTGTAACTATTTATCACTTTGCTGCTCGTTTTTGGTGTCTAAAAACATCTTAATAAGATCGTTCCTATCAAAACTTTCGCCTTCCGTTGTTTGTACATCGCCCATGTCAAAATCGAGCTTTTGCTTTTTAATCATTAGCTCAACTTGCTTTAGTTTTCTATTAACTTTTGCATCTCTTGCTTCTAATGCTGTTTTAAGCATGGTAGATGCTACTTCAAACACTTTGCCTGTGTGTGCATCGCTTACTTGTAAACCAAGGTCGTGTAATTCTTGAAATGTGTCAAGTGCTTTTTGTGCAATATCGTCCATTTCCTCATCGTGTTGATCAATGTTAATTACTGCTGGTAGTGCTGCATTGATTTTCTCCGAATTACTAATGGCTGTTAACATTACGGATTGTTCTTCTTCCGCATGTTCTATTATTTCTTTTGAATCTTGCCACGCTTCTGATGGTGTTGCTTCGTCTGCATCGGGAAGATTAAATACCTCATTTAATTTCTGTGTCATACAAGTATTTATCAGATATTTTAGAGAATTGGCCGGAAACTGGAATTGTGGCGTTTATATTCTTCTAGCCATTCGCGGTAGTCTTGATCTTGCTGATAGATTTTTCGTTTAATGTACATTTCGCCTTCGCTCCATTTATCCCAGCCGTTCATGCATCTATGACAAGAACATGACCATGGCGAGTGGTTGCGGAAATATCCTAGGCGTTCGTCGGTGAGTGGTGTGGACGGTGCATCCCAGTCCCATCGTGGATAGATATCGTATCCCTGTAGTTCCCACCAAAAGGTATCTTCAGGTCGCCGGTGGTAATCTTTGAAAGGTCCTGCTCGTTTGATTTGTTTTGCTTGGTAGCGTTCAGTCAGATGCTGACGCTCGTTTCTTGTCCGTGGCATATCAATGTTTCCTTTTTAAGTTTGCTATCTTCAGCTAAACATGTTCGACATTGATATCTCCTCTTTTATTGTATAGTGCATTATAACACACTTTTGGTACTTTGTCAAGTATTTATCGCTTCTTTTTAGGATTGCGGAATATATCGTGTTCTGTTATTACACGGAATTTAATGCCTTTGCGTTGGCACCATTCTTGTGCTGCTTTCCATTTTGCGACATTTACTGCAAGTGCTAATTTGTGGCGGTTGCTTTTGGCTTCTTTTAGATAGGTTTCTGCTGCTGGTTTTACTTCAACTAACTCGACACGTTTTTTGCCGCCTTTATCTTTGTAAACTACGAAGAAATCAGGCACATATATTGTGTGCTTATTTGTTACTGGATTATAATAAGGTATTCTCGTGTCTGGATGTTCGCTTGCCCACTGTATTATGTTTGGGTGGCTGTCACACATTTCCATAAATTTCCTTTCCCAGGAACTACGAAAGATTATACGTTTGCCGGATAGTAACTTTTGTGGATTTTTAGGTACGAAATAACCTTTTTGTGTTTGTCTCATGCTAATCCCTGTGTTATGGTGCCGGTGCGTAACCAAGTAAAAATGTTTGTTCTATGTCTGCTGCTTCGCAATCTGTTATCGCATCATTTAATACAACAACTCCTGCTATTTTACCTTCCCAATAATAGCCTGCTCCGCCTGTGCCGCCAATCATAAACGGTGTTGTAGAACTTCTCCAACTGCCAGACCACGATGTTGTATCTGTTGGATTTTCTACAATCGAATCTATTCTTGTGGTCATTTCAACTGGGCTACATTGTATTAATAAACTATGCCATTCGCCATCTGGTAATATACCGCTTGCTGTCATATCAGGTACTATAATCGAAGTTTGTTGAGTACCGTCATCTTGTATAATAGCAAAATCTAATCTATTAGGATCGCCTGCTGTTGATTGGATTACCCATTGTGCTGTAGAATAATTTGTACCCCATTTGCCCATTAATGTTTGTCCACCTGCTACTGCCGTCCTTGCAAATAAACAAAATATAGTAAATGTATCGTTTCTAATGCTGCATGTATCATTTGCAATACTGGCTACTGTGGTGCCTATTGTGCCGTCTAAGTTAATGCCCCATCGTCCTACTGGCTGTGGAAGTAATGCTTCGTATCCCACTGTGCTTCTGTCTTGGTGATATGTCAAATCTTGATCATTTACGCCACCGTCGGGTGCATTTGTTCCGGGTTGGTCTAATAAGGAATAATACCAACCATCTGTGGTCACCGCATTTCGGTGTGCCACGCGATACAATGCATCCCAGATACTATACGGATAATCATAAAAATCACCGTCTGCCATAAATTTCCAACTTTGCATTACATTATCTCTAAAACTATGGCCTTCGCCATCGCCTATTAAAACAAGACCTGTGTCTCTGGCATATGCATAAGTAGCCGATATTGAAAAGTGTGCTATACCTAATTCCCAAGCTGCGCCTGGTGTTGCATCGTTTGCTGATGTTGCTGTGCCTGCTGTTACATCGTGATATCGTAAATTACCATCTCTATATGCATTGTGTCTTATACCGATATAAGTTCCTGCTAGTATTGAATTATCTGTGTATGTTAAAATCTTGCTTCCGTTCATATATAATGATAACTCGTTGCCTACTACACCTGCTACAAATTCGTGGGTGGTGTTTAGGTCTGGTGTTCCTAAATAAGCAATGTCTGTAATTGTTGTATTTATGCCTGCAATTCTGGACATTATCGATGCTTCGCCTGCTCCGCCTGCTCCGATTCTTATATTAAAATAATAGGCGGTGGAGGAAATGTCTGGACTGCCGTCGTGTCTTAAATGTATTGAAAATCTGTTGTCATCTCCGCCTGGATTAACATTTATTTTAACAAACTGATCCGTCTGTCCGATATCTATCCAAGCAACACCGGAGGACGATGACCAAAATAATCCACCGGTACCATCTAGTTCGCCGTCGTTTACTAGTTCTTGTGCCCAGCCATTACCTACTGTATCTAGATCTGGTGTATGTGCTGATAAATCTGTTCCGTATGGTCCTGTAAATGTATCAAACATGGCTGTTGCGCCTTGTATAATGCCGTTTCCTGCATTAACAACTGCTGAGCCACCGCCTATATATGATGGTTCTGCCATTGTTGGGTTGTCATAGCCTGTTCTAAGAGTATATCCTGTGCCGCCCAGTGCGGTACTATTACTATTAAATACAATAGTATTATTAATAGATAAAAGTAAAGAGGATGTAACACGTAAATGCACTGTTTGCCAATCATCTGTCTCGAATAATTCCGAGCCATGCTCGCCTAATTTGGCAATGACCCATTCATCCATTACATCCTCACTGCCATACACAGATATGTACCTGTATATTCTAAATATTAATTCATTTGTGGTGGTGAGTTCTAATTGCATATATTTGTCTTGGCTTGCTGAACCCCATTTTGATATGATTGTCCGAAGGTTACCATTTGATGATTGAACACCTGCAATTAAAAATTCAATATTATATGCATGATAATATGTAAAATCAAAATACGGGGATCCTAACTGATTGTTAACAAACTTAACTGTCGGTGATATTGTTTGGCCGGTTCCTCCGCCAATATAATCAGGTAATGCAAGCGAATATGTATTTGATGATGTATCTGTTGCGCCGGTTAAGTTAAACCCATTCCATGATAATGTTTCTTCGTCAATTAATGTTGTTGCGTTATCTTGTTCAAATGTTAAATAACTTACCACGCCCGATCTATACATTCTTGATTCAAAATAATCAGTAATTGCATGGGGAGTTGTTTCCATACGTGCGTAGCGCATCCATTCTATATATTCTAATTGTTCGGTTTCCGAAAGCAATCTATCATAATGCGAATAGTTATATAATTCTAAATAAGATGGGGTTGTCCAAGGTGAGCTGCTTAACCATCTCATTTTAAAATACTGTGAATTTCTACGGATATTGCCTGGTTGATTAGTAGCTGAGTAAGTTATATCAACTGTTGGTGTAACTACTCTAAAAGTAATTCTTCCATTGGGGAATTCTACCGAGGATGAATCATCTCGCTGAATAACTAAAATTCCGTTATCAGTATATGTGTTAATATTTGGAACGCCTTCGCCGGATATGCTACCGTCGCTGAATGTGCCTCCGGGGAGTGCTGTTGTAATATATTCAGTGGATCCTATATAATATCTAAATTTAAGTACGTTATTGTCTGTATATAAACACCATTCATCGGATCCTGAATTATTTTCATAGCATCCGCTTACTTTTCTTAAGCCAGTCGATGCGGTTGAGTAGTGATCAAATCCTGTTATAATTGTAAATGTATCTTCAAGATTGCCATATGTGCTACCGTGTGCTTGCCCGCTCCAGTCGTTGTTGCTGCCTGTTGACATTTTAACTTGGAACGGATACCTGCTGCTTGGCATACACCGTAATCCGCCAGGGTTATTTATACTTACAACATACTTGCCTGGATTTGCTCTATCGTCAAAACGTCCTATATCAGTATCTGCATTTGTCGCTGCACTACTATCATTAAGCCACATAACTGGGTTGGATTTTTCCATAAAGTCCCAAAACGATAGTAAAGTGCTTGTGCCCGGTGGGTTAGCATACGGGTCTAACGGACACACTGCATATATTGCCGATTCTATTACTGTAACACTTTGCGATGTTGTATTAATTGCTCCGTCGTCATCTGTTACTGTCAATTGAACATTATATGTTCCGCCTGTTGCAAAGGTGTGATTTGGACTTTGGGTTGTTGATGTATTTGTATCATCAAAATCCCATAGCCAATTAGTAATTGTTCCGTCGATATCGCTGCTCAAATCTGTAAACACACAATCTAAATGTGTTGCTACATATGAAAAGTTTGCAATCGGTGGGGCATTTGCAGAAATAATTCGTGTTATCGAATGCATTGCTCCGTCGTCATCTGTTACTGTCAATTGAACATTATATGTTCCGCCTGTTGCAAAGGTGTGATTTGGGCTTTGGGTTGTTGATGTATTTGTATCATCGAAATCCCATAGCCAATTAGTAACCGTGCCATCGCTGTCTGTACTTAGATCTGTAAATGTATAATCTAAATCTGTAAACACATATGAATAATCTGCAACTGGTGGCACGTTCGGAGCAACTGATGTAATAGACTGTGAAATTGTATGTTCGTCCCCATCGTCATCTGTTACTGTTAATTGAACATTATACGTACCAGCACTTACAAATGAGTGATTTGGGTTCTGGACTGCTGATGTATTCGTATCATCAAAATCCCATAGCCAATTTGTAATTGTACCATCGCTATCTGTACTTAGATCTGTAAACACACAATCTAAATCTGTAATTATATAAGAAAAGTTTGATGTGGGTGCTATATTGGCTATTACTGTAATACTTTGTGATGTTGTATTAATTACTCCATCGTCATCAGTAACAGTTAATGATACATTATATATTCCTTCTACTGCAAATGTGTGATTTGGGTTCTGGACTGCTGATGTATTTGTATCATCGAAATCCCATAGCCAATTTATAATTGTTCCGTCACCATCTGTGCTTAAATCTGTGAAGGTGCATTCTAGGTGATTAGTTGTGTGTGAAAAATCAGCATTGGGTGCTAAATTGGCTACTACTATAATCAATTGTGATGATGTATCTGTTGCTCCGTCGTCATCTGTTACTGTTAATTGAACATTATATGTTCCGTTGCTTGTAAATAAGTGTGTCGGATGTTGATCAATTGATGTAAATGTATCATCAAAATCCCATTCGTATGCTACAACTGTGCCATCTCCATCTGTACTTGTATCTGTAAAAGTACATTCTAGATGATCGGCCACATACGAAAAGTTTGCTGCAGGTGGTACGTTTGGCAACGGTACAAATGGTGATGTGAATGGTGCTATGTGTTTTGCTTTGTAGCTTTGGCTATTTTTATTAGTTGTCGATGTGCCGGATCCAGCACTGGTTGAATCTGCTAAGCCATTCATATTATATAGTAATGTATCCGAGAAAGAAACGTCTGTGGCGCCGTATTGATCTAATAAAGACATTGGATTGACATCTTGTAAAATTGCTGCATCGATTATAAATTGGGTGGTGGTGGCTGCTACATCGTTAGACATGCCTTTGTCTATAAAGTATGCTTTTATTATGCCATACCTGAAAGTAGTGGTCATTATCCATTTCCGCCTTCATCGTCTTCACTTGCGCTTTGGCCGGCTTCATTAATAGACGAACTAACACTTTCGATAGCTTCTGATACAAATGACTGTACAAGTTGCCCCGATATATTATTTCCGTAATTCTTAACGGAGTTTTTAAATTGTTTAACGGGGTTTGGATTTAACTTGAAATTGCCTGTGGTTAATCCACGAACTAATGTTGATTGTAAATTTCCTGTGAAGTCACTTACTATATCGTCGGTAATTTTTTTAAATGCTTTGTCAAATATCGAACCCTCTTTTGATCCTTTGCCTTGTCCCACAAGTAAAGGATTTCCGTTATCGGGGCTTCTTGCTGGCATATTTGTTTTTAATCTCGATGGTACATCTCTTTTAGCAGTAGCATCATTAAACAATCGTGTTTCGCCATATATTACATTTTCGTATTCTAATGTAAATGATAATTGCATTATGCTTGTGCCGTCTTCGTAGTTAATTGAATCGTGTCTAAATGCTGCTATTTTAGGTTTTATTAAAATAACTTTATCGTATAATTTGCCACGGCTATAAAATAATTCTATACTCTCGAAGAATGGTGCGTCAACTGCATTTAATCCGTGTCTGGTGTAAAATTCTGGATTAATTGCTTCAATTACATTTTTTGACTGTGGTAGTTTTGCGCCTTGATTCTTTTCATTGGAGTTTTCTTTAAACATATCCTTGTGGTTGGCATCTGCGCCATCTTTATAATAATAATTATAATATCTTTTCCAAAAGTCTAATGTTTTTCCATCTGCAACATCGTGTATTACGATATTAATTTTATCAAAATCGATTCTCTTTTGTATTACACGTTTTTTATTGTATTGATTTATTGTGGCCGTTTCTATATTCATAGAAGGATAGTCGGCAGTTTTGACTAATGCTGCTATGGGTTGTGTATTATATTTTACAGGGTCTGATAAATTAAATCTGATAAAATGTTCAAATTTAAGTTTAGGGTATGCGTTTAAGAATTTTGAGTTGTTGAGACCGAAAACAGTATTTACGTGGTCTGGACCACGTAAATACCCTTGTCCTTTTCCTATGCCGCCGAGTACATCACTAAGAAAACCCATATAGGCCTCCTATTAACCGAATGTAGTTCCGCCTGTTGGACTACCCTCGTTTGGCATTGGATCGCCACCAACTACTGTACCGTCGTTAGTGTTAGGTCCTGCTACTTGTGTAGCGTTATCAAATCTAACTGACAATGTAACTTCCATTGCATCGTTTGATTCATACGCATGTTCGCCGTATGCTACAGAAGTTAACCAACATCCTTCTAAGTTCCACTGCTCTAGTGCATCGTTATCTGTGCCGTCTAGTACATGGATTTGCATTGTAAATTTATAGTTGATACCTGCTACTGCCGCTGTCTGTTCAAAGTGATTAAACTGCTTCTGCAATTGTGCGCCTGTTGCTGATGCAACTGCCGATGTAATATCGTCACGTACTTTAAGTTCTAGCGGTTCCCAATCTGCCTTGCCACCGATATAACCAATTGAGTTATATGCATGTAATGCAACTTCTTCTTGCTTGAATGACGGACGTCCCACAGAAATAACATTTTGTGTCATTTCACGTAAGTTATTGCCATTGCCGAAGCTGTTAAGTACTATACGAAAACGATACGATTGCTTAGGATGTAATATACCTAATTTTGCACCGTTTAGCGGTACTCCGAATTTGTCTAATGTTGCCATTGTTTACTCCTATTCATTTATTATATTTATCACTTTCGTCGTATTTTATTTTCGTGATATTTATTTATACAACTGTATTTATCGTTTGAGGTTTGTTTTTTGAAAAAAAGGGAGACCGAAGTCTCCCAAATGTTATAATTATTATATTATAATTATTATGCTAAATCTTCTCCCGAATTTCTTATACGAATTGGAATGTTAATAAACTCAATAGCCTTAACAGGTTGTATTGCGATATCAATCCAAAGTTCGTTACGGTCAATTCTAGTTCCTGTGTTATTGCTTTCATCACATACTACTAAGAAGTCATAAAGACCACGTAAAGTAATAAGTTCAGCTAAGAATCTATCAAAAGAATCTTTAACATTCGATCTTGTAGACTGATCGTTTGGCTCAAACAAGAATGGACGAGCAAGCTGTTCTGCTTGGTAGCGGATATAGTTAATTAAACGTGCTACGTTAATTCTATCCATTGCTGAAGAAACAGGATTACGTGTCTTTTGTCCATATACTACTAAACCGCTGCCTGGAATAAATGTAATTGGGTTTACGCCATTTGTATATAATACGTCACGTTGTCCTTCGTGTAACTGAATTGAAACAAACTCTTCTTCAGCATCTAAGTAACCGACTGCTTCGGCATTTTGTACTCTACCACGTTGTAAACCTGCTGGTGCAAACCATTGGTAAGCAACTTGGTCGTTGTATGCCATAGTACGTAACATAATGTGACTTGCTGGTTGTACAACATTTTCACCGTCTATGTTAGTAGTTAAACATGCTGGGTAGTAAATACCTACGTACGGATCTGCAACTACTAAACCGTCGGCGTCAACCATGCTAAACGAATCATCTGATGCTGTTGCCCAGTTTTGTAATTCTGTACCGGACGATTGTAAACGCATAGGTGCTTCAGTAATAATAAAGCCTTTTTCTTTTCTGTCTACATTAAGTTCTACTAGTTGTGATGTACATTCAATATAGTTTGGTGCTGACATCAAGTTAAATACGTTTGCTTCTGAACGAATTTCATCATTATCTATAATTGATGCTTTTAATGCTTCTACAACTAGCTGACGTTGTGCATTGCGACCCGATAGTAAAGAACCATCTTGTGCGTTGCCGCTAACAGATACCCAACGATCGCCAATTAATGTGCCTTCAAATGTGTAACCAGGAGTCCATTCTTTAACGTTTGTTGTGCTGTAACGTGTGTTCCAAAGTAACATACCTTTTGGATATAAATCACCATTTGGAGCATCTGCGTCTAGTGCTGTAACTGCCTGTGTAGAATCTACTCTTGCGTCTGCAAATACTATGCCTGCTGGTGTGCTTTGATCTGTATTATCTATTTCTCTCCAATATGGTGTTGTAACATGATAAGTCCACTGGTACATCACTGGGTATATATTTGTTTGATCAGTATCTACCCATATATCACCAAATTCTGGTGTGGTTGGGGCAGATGGCTGTTTATGAATTAATATATTTGCGTTTGGTGTTCCAGAAGGTTCGAATGAATAATCTACAAGGTCTACCCAATCGCCTGATGCAGTATTAATCATTATGTCTACTTCTAAATCGTTGTTATACCATAATGTACCTGCTACTGCATCTGAGGTAGGAGCTGCAGAACCTGCTGTATAAGATAGTAATTCCCATAGTGCTGTTACGATATTATAACGCATAAGTAGGAATTCTTCGTTTGTTTCGCCGTAATTAATATACAACGAACCATCTTCTAGTGATGTGCCGTAATATGATGTTGCTAATACATCTGTTTCGAACGCTGGTGCGTCTTGCATAGTCCATGCGCCGATGCCCGAATCCCATAATTTAATGCCTAAGCTAAATTCGTTAGCATTAATCCACGAATCTTCTGGATTAACATCATCTAATGCTCCGCCGCCGTCTTGTGTAGTTGGATATACTTTCTTAACCTGGTAATCCCATTGTCCTGCACTTGCAGAAATTTTGATCCAAGATCCGCTGTAACGATAAAGTGTTACGACTGTATCTGTAACTTCAACTGCATAATCGCCTTGGAATGCACCTGGAGTTGGTTCAGGCGGTAATGTTCCTGCATCGTCTGTTACGTATGTTGGCTGTTGTGAAACCCAAACATCGTCTATCCATGAATAAATACCATATGTATTATCTTCAGTATCTAACCAATATGTGCCATCGGCTGGATTACTACGAGGGGCGTCATTAAGTGGTTGTAGTTCGCCTAGGTCTAAATCGCCACGTACAATATATGCACGGTTTGCGTTACCTAAGTATGAGTATGCTGCTAATAAGCCATGTTCATTAAGCTCATTACCGTGTTGACTCGAACCGTCTACTACATTAAAGTTTGGTGTGCCGAATGTTTGTAATAATTCACGTTGGCTAGTCATTAAATATAACTTTCCTGCATTTGCTTTAGTTGTTCCTGTGGCAATTGCATCGCCTGCGGAATTTAATTTGTCTTGCTCGGTGGCAATAAATATTAATGGAACTGTGCCTGGACCTGATGATATATAGAAACTCTCGTCTGTTACTGTTACATTAATTCCTGGTGATACTAGTGGTGGCATTTTAATTCTCCTTGTTGTTTGTTTACCTAACACTTACCTTTGTTTTTTAGGTTTTTTAGTGATAGATGATAAATAAAACCCTTTTACCTTCTTATTATTTATCGAAGATAAATAAATATACCATGGATATAAACACTAATCCCATTATTATTCACAGTATTCCTAAACTTAAAGGTTTTGCGGGGAGACATCATAGTGAAAATACTAAAAAGAAGATCAGCGATTCTAAGAAAGGTGTGCCGAATATGAAAAATAGAAAATGCGACCCAAGCCGCATTTTGGAGGATTGTGAAGGTGGTATGACGGTCACCGAGCTTGCCACTAAGTATGGTGTATCACGAAAAACTATATATCGTTATTTAGACCAGAGTTAATTGTGGCTTTGATGTTATACCGTTTTGCACTGCATTCACATCATCAAATAAAGATTCAAAGGAACTATTGTTTGGAAGAGTATAATCGGTCTCTGTTCCTGCCCAGGCCCACTCCGACTCATGTACTTCGTTATACTTAACTTGCATAACATGCAATGCATCTGCATTACCTTCGTTGGCTGCAACTGCTATCTCTTGCCAATCTGGGTCTGCTCCTCTGGTTACCTGTATTAATATGCCGCCAGCGTCTTGAATCAATTTGATTTCATTTGGAAATCTTACGTCACTGATTACGATATCACCTTCTGCTTTTTCTAGTCTATGTTCTAAACTGGAAAGCCACAGGCCATCGTAGAATTGTTTTCTTAGGATGTTTGTTCCGAGATATTGTAAGGCGTATCGTGGGCTCCATTCCATTTCTAGCTTCTTGCTCCAGAATGGATCTGCTATTTCTCGTTCTGCTCTTGCTTCGGGTGTGCTACCTTCTAGCATTGTTCTGTCCCAGTTAAATATAACTGAGCAGGCATCTTTGAGTGATGCTGCAAAACTTTCTTTCTTGTAACCGTAGTTTTCGACTAAATAATCAGCGATAGTATCCTTCCCCGCTCCTTTTAGTCCTAGTACTCCAATAATCATAACTTCTCCTTGTTAATAGAGTTATTATAACATGAATTTCGGTGGGTTGTCAAGTATTAATATATGAATTCGGAAAGTAACTTGTATTTGATATTAAGTGCGTTGCACATTAGCATCACTTCTTTTAGGCATTCGTTTTGTCCGCCTCCGCATAGGTAGAATGGGCTCATGCTCTTTAATTTGTCAAAGCCGTTTAGTTCCATTATGGAGATGCCGAATGTTATCCACTCTATATTATCTTCGCCAAATGCTTCTAATTGTCGATCGTAATCTTCGTCGAATAACATTCTGCTATCATTTACGCCTTGTCTAAACATTTCACGTATTACAGCAATAATGTCGTGGTCGCTTGCACCGGTATCCATTGCTTCACGTAAATTGCCATAGCCTTTATCGAACCATGTAAGGCTTTCTATTGTATCTTCTTCCATTCCTATGCGCCACCAAAACTCTTTAATTTCTTGTAGCGTATCCTCGGATACACCGGTATCTTCTGCATTTACATACATTAGTGTTTCGCCGGTTCTTTTTTCAATTAATCTTGCTAGTTTTTGTCCAAAATTAATGTGGTATGAATAGGCAGGTTGTACGTCGACTACAACTAGTGGCTTGTTTATTAAACTTTCGTTTAATTGTTTAATTTCGTTTAATCTCATCTGAACGTTTCCTTGTAATATATTCTAACTGGCATAACTGGTATATTTAGTTTCTTTGCAATGCTTAGGCGGTGATTACCTTCGCCCATTATTGCTGTTACTGTGCCATTTTTATCTCTGTTTAATGTTACTACGCCTGCGGATGTAATTCCATTCTTTTTAATATCTGCTTCCATCTCCGCCATTTCTTCGGCAGTGTTCTTGCCGGTAAAGCCGTCTATCATTTCTCTATCGTATTCTCTGATGTTATGCAGGTCTTTAACTGGCACGTTTATCGTAACGTTATCGGCGAATGCTTTATTGGCCTTTGTAAACATGTCTACGACCGTCTGTAGTCGCATTGTATCGCTTTCCGCATGTCGTATGTACTCTTTGTAGCCTTCCGGGGGCGTTCCTTTGTGTACAATACGCGGGGGATATCGTTTACGTGGGGTTGTTTTTGCAGTAGGTGGACGTTCAGGTTCTTCCGTATCCGGAAATTCTCCTACTAAATCGTCTAGGATGCCCTCTGTTAATTCTTGGAGTTTCATATCTCCATTACACCCATTATAGATAAGTGTGCTGGATTAATTCCGTATTCTTGTGCAACTTTTGGCATCAGTTCTTCTGCTTTTTTATATGCTGCATTTTCGTCTGTTGCTTTTATTGTAACTTGTACATCTTTGCCTTCGTCAGTTTCGTCATTATATGCATAATAATCTACTTCGAATGATTCTTGGGGATTTAATATATTATCAAATGTTTCTTCGTCGTTTGTTTTTGGATTTACTAAGCCCTTTTCCGATGCTACTATTCTGTATTCTATGCCATTACTCTTTAACAACTGTAAGGCTTCTTTTGCTGATTTTAATTGTGTATCGTAATCGTCGTCAAATTCATCTGCGTAGTTTTCTAAATATTCTTCAGGAACATAAACAATGGC
>Ga0164313_10003405_pt1 | contig 14174 bp, 10 predicted proteins | sample GuaBasSedimGuay4_FD_113735 | JGI IMG/M metagenome (GOLD analysis project Ga0164313, IMG submission 113735) | Subseafloor sediment microbial communities from Guaymas Basin, Gulf of California, Mexico - Guay4, Core 4569-4, 0-3 cm | ecosystem: Environmental > Aquatic > Marine > Hydrothermal vents... | reverse complement strand
TGGGACCTCCGGCGCGCTGCCGCCTCGGGCCGCCTTCGCGGCGCCTTCTTGTTGGGACCTCCGGCGCGCTGCCGCCTCGGGCCGCCTACGCGGCGCCTCCTTGTTAAGCCTTCCCCGCGTCTTCCAACGTCTTCATGAACGCCCGCTCGAGCGTATGCGTCAGCGGCGCCAGATGGCGCACCTGCTGCTCGGCCTCGACGGCGATCTTCAAGATGTAGTTGGCGTCCTCCCCGTCGGGCACGCGTACTTCGAGGTTGGTGCCTTCCCGCGTCACCACACACCGCGACAGCTCGAGGGGCTTCTTGAGGGCGTCCGGGTCCCCCTTGGTGCGCACCTCGTAGACGTCCTTGTCAGGGGTGATCAACGGCGTGATGCCGCCGGCGTAGAGCACGTCACCCTCGGCCATGACGACGACCTGGTCGCAGGTCTTTTCGACGTCGGGGAGAATGTGCGTCGAGAGCACCACGCTCGACCCAGTGCGCTGGGGGATGTCGAGGATGAGGGCGAGCATCTCGTCGCGGCCCCGGGGGTCGAGGCCGCTCGTCGGCTCGTCGAGGAGCAAGAGCTTCGGGTCGCCGACCAACGCCTGGGCGAGGCGCGCGCGCTGCTTCATGCCCGTCGAGAATGAGCCGAGGCGCCGATACCGGGCCTCACCGAGGCCGACGTAGTGCAAGACCTGATGCGCGCGTCCCGTAGCCTCCGACGCCGGCAGCCCGCAGAGCTCGGCGGCGAAGGTCGTGTACTTGAGGGCCGTCATCTCGGGCATCACCGAGTCGCCCTCGGGCATGTAGCCGATGCGCGACCGGACGGAGAACGGGTCGTGGTTCACGTCCGTCCCGAAGACTTTCACCGACCCGTGGGACGGGGGCAAAAGACCGAGGATCGACTTCAGCAACGTGCTCTTGCCCGCGCCGTTGGGCCCGAGGAGCCCAATCCGGCCCTCGGGCAACGACAACGTCACGTCCTTGAGAGCTCTGAGCTCCCCGTAGCGCTTCTCTAGTCCGTCGATCTCGATGAGCATCGCGGCGCGGAGCCTAGCACTCCGGGGACGGTATGAACTTTCTTACTTTCGCGACGAAAGTAAGAAAGTTCATACCGTCCCCCACTGCACTCCGTTCAGGGGGTCAGGTCGCTGACGAGGGTCGGCGGCACTTCACCGGGCAAGGACCCGCCGATGCCCACCTTGCCGTCGAGGGTGTCCCCCCAGCAGTAGAGGCGCCCATCGAGGGCCAGGGCGCATTGATGTCGGGCTGGGCCCGAGCCGAACATGGAGAATACGGCGTTGCCGAGTTCGGTCACGCGGTTCCAGGTGATCGCCCCCGGGGCTGCGGTCGGGACGAGCCGAGACCGCGTATTGTCTCCCCGGCACCGCACCTGACCGTCGCTGTAGGACAGGCACGTCCAGTTGTCCCCGGCGGCGAGGGTCTCCGGCGTCGAAACGCCCGGGAAGGGAACCAGCGTCGGCGAGTTGGCGGCGGCGCCGTCGCTGTAGGCATTGCTCGTATTGCTACCCCAGCAGTAGAGGTCGGTCTCATTCAGCAAGGCGCAGACGTGGGAGCCACCCGCGGTCGCCTCGATATCGGTGGCAGAAAACACCGCACCGAAGGGCGACGTTTCGGTCGCCGCAGCCTGAAGACCGGTCGTTCCATTCCCCATCTCACCGTTCCCGCCGTTGCCCCAGCACCAGAGCGTGGCCATCGACGAGGGAGAGCGCGGGACGGCGCAAGTGAACTGATTGCCGGCGACGAGATCCGCCGCCTCGACTACCCCGCCGACCCCGCCCTCGAGGACGTTCGACGGGGACAAGATGGACATCGACGTGGCCCCGGTACCGACCTGACCGAAGCCGTTCGCGCCCCAGCACAGGACGTCCCGGGTATTGGCCATGTCGACCTGATTCAGGGCGATGACACAGGTATGATAACTCCCGGCGACAACCCGAAGCGCGGAATAGGAGCCCGGCAAGAGCGCCTGGACGGGCATCGACGAATCCGTCCCCGTGCCGTCGCCGAGCTGCCCGAGGCCGTTGTCGCCCCAGCAGTAGACGACGTTGTCGCCCCCGCCAAAGGGTTCGACTACGGCGCAGCTGTGGTCGGACCCGACGGCGATGTCGATGGCTCGCCCCGGAATGTCGAGGACTTCCGAAGGTCGATTCGCGCTCGGCCCAGCGGTGACGCCGATCTCGCCGGCGATGTTCTCCCCCCAGCAAGCAACGGCCCCGCCCTCGCGGACGGCGCAGCTGTGTTGACTGCCGACGGCCACCTTCAGGATGCCGTCGCAGGTCGCGAGGCCGCAGGTGCCGCCGATGCCGCAAAACGTGCCGCAGCCCCCGCAGTTGAACGGGTCCGCGGACAGGTCATTCTCGCAGCCGTTCACCGGGTCCCCGTCGCAGTCTCCGTACAGCGACTGGCAGGTGAACTCACAGGACCCGCGATCACAGTGTGACAGTGCGCCGGTGTGCAAGACCGGGTCGTCCTCTGGCGGACAGCCGAAACCGCAACCGCCGCAATTCGCGGGGTCGGTGCTGGTGTCGGTCTCGCAGTCCGGCATCGACGTCTCGCAGTCCATGAAGGGCAAGAGGCAGCTCCCTCCTGGAGGTTCACAGAAACCGGCCACGCACGAATCACCAACGGGACACACGCCGCCGCACCGACCGCAGTTCATCGGATCGACCTGCATGTCCGTGCATCCGATGCCCGGGCACATGTCGGGGGTGTCGACGTCGCAGGTGCACACCCCGGACGAACAGGTGCCTCCGGAGCAGTCCATCCCGCATCCACCGCAGTTCAGTGGGTCGGTGTCGGTATCGGCGCAGTAGCCCCCGCAGTCGACCGGGCCACCGGTGCAACTGAAGAACTCGCAGGTGGTTCCGGACGAGCCGGGCTCGAATCCCCGACACTCGGTGATTGCCCCAGGTCCGAGTTCCGTCGTGCAATCCCGGGCTGCATCCCCAGGGCACTGGCAGCTCGTCGCCGAGATCGCTTCCTCACATCCGTTCGCGACCATCCGGTCGCAGTCGGCGAAACCGGGCAGGCACGCGCTCTTGCACGTGTAGGTTCCCGGGCCTAGGGGATCGCAGGAGATCGAGGCTCCCGGCGCGCCCGCGCAGGTCGCTCCGCAGGCGCCGCAGTTCGCGAGGTCACCCAAGAAAGCCTCGCAGCCGTTCGTCGCGTCGCCGTCGCAATCGGCAGACTCGCCCGAAATGCACGGAAACTGGCAGGAGCCGGAAATACACATCGGGCTCATCGAACCGCCACCGCCGCAGCCTAGGCCGCAGCCGCCGCAGTTCATCGAGTCGGAAGAGACGTCCGTCTCGCAACCGTTCCCCGGGTCACCGTCGCAGTCGTCCCACCCGACGTCACACACGAGATGACAATCGCCGCCGGCGCAGGTGCCGCCGCTCACGTTCGCACCGGTCGTCGCGCAGACGCGGCCGCACGAGCCACAGTTCATCGCATCGGTGTTTTCGCTCGTCTCGCAGCCCGTCGCCGCGTCGTCGTCGCAGTCGGCAAAGCCCGCGTCGCATCCTGTGATGAGACAGCTGCCGCTCAGGCAGACGGCCCGGCGGCCGTTGGTACCGGCGGTGCAAACCGCGCCGCAGGCTCCGCAGTTGGCCATATCGATGGCGACGTTCACCTCGCAGACGGCGTCGCCGTCACAATCGGCAAGGCCGGGCGTGCAGCCGCAGACCCCGCCCTCGTCGATCGCACCATCACAGTCGTCGTCCTCCGCGTTGCACATCTCCGTAGCGCCGGGGCGACGCGCCGCGTTCGAGTCGTCGCAGTCCCCGCCGCTACCGACGTATCCAGCAGGCGCCATGCATCCTCGAATGACTGGGTGAGTCGGATCGGACGGCGACCCGTGACCGTCCCCGTCGCCGTCGAAATACCACTGGATATCCATCGCGCCTTCGTCGATGTCACCATCGCAGTCGTTGTCGCGACCGTCGCACGCCTCGGGGGCCCCGCCGCCGGTGATGGGGTCCAAATCGTCGCAGTCGGTGCCGAGGGGGGCGCCGCAGGCGATGTCCACCATGCCGTCCGCGTCGTCGTCCTCGTAGTCACCGGGGGCCACCTTGAAGTCCGCGAGGCCATTGCAGTCGTTGTCGATCGCATCACAGAGCTCGGCCGCGGCGGGATTGATGGCCGCGACCGCATCGTTGCAGTCCGTGTCGAGCAACGAATAGGAGCCAGCCGGGATCGCGGCTGGGGGTTCGCAGGAGACGGTCGTCCCGCTCGCCTCACTGCCGAAGCTGTCCCCGTCCACATCGAGGTACCAGGTCACCGGGCGCGCGTCGTCGTCGACGAGACCGTTGCAGTCGTTGTCGACGCTGTCGCAGATCTCCACCTGGCCGGGGTTTCGAGCCACATCGGTGTCGTCACAGTCCGTCGGGCCGCCCTCGGGCACGAACCCGGACGCCCCGGGGCACTGAGTGAGGGGCATCGTCGGATCACCGAAGCCATCCCGGTCTGCGTCCACAAAGCCGTCGACGAGCACGCCCTCGTCGATCATGCCGTTGCAGTCGTTGTCGACGCCGTCGCAGGCCTCGGTCGCCGCGAGGTTGACGTTCACCCGTACGTCATTGCAGTCGTCGCCGCAGTTCATGCCTCCGGCGAGGTCGTCGTTGCAGCAACGCGCATCGAGGTAGCCGTCGCCATCCCGGTCGACGCCACCAAAAGTCTCGGGGTCGCAGTCCTCGTCGTGGGTGCCGTCATCGCAGACCTCGCGATTGCCGGGAAAGCGACTGGCGTCGGCGTCGTCGCAGTCCTGGCCGAGGGGAGTTCCGTCGGCGTCCAAGCACGCGATGTCACGCACGCCGTCGCCGTCCGCATCGGGGGCGCCGTTCGCGCATGAATCGCTCGCCTCGTCGCAAAGGTCCTCGGTGCAGGCGATCTCATCCGCACAGTCGGGAATCGCGCCGGCGGCGCAGCTTCCTCCGTCACAGGTCTCGGTGCCGTTGCAGAAGAGGCCATCGTCGCAATCGAGGTCCTCGGCGCATGCGGGTGCGGTGTCAGCGCGCACCGCGGTATCCCCGCCGGCGTCCTCCACCATCGACCCATCATCGCCACAACCGTGCAGAAAGAAAAACGCCCCCAAGACCAAGGTCAACAAGCCACGCATGCAATCCCCTCACTCATGGACCGAAGTGGTCCGAGGGTATGGTAGAGATCGACGCGATGAGTGACCAGGCCATTGATGACGACCCGGACACGATGGTGGGTACGGTCGTCGGTGAACGCTACCGCATTGAGCGCAAGCTCGGCGAAGGCGGCATGGGCACGGTGTACGCCGGTACACACCTGGGCATCGGCAAAGAGGTCGCCATCAAGTGCCTCAATCCGGAGATGGTGGCGAACAAGGCCATCGTCGAACGCTTCAAGCGCGAGGCCCGGGCGGCGACGGCCGCAGGCAACGAGCACATCGTCGACGTGACCGACATGGGCGAGCTCCCGGACGGCTCGCCTTTCATCGTCATGGAGCTCATGAAGGGGCGCGAACTCGCCGAACTCCTCGCGGAGGCCGGGCCCCTGCCTACGGGCCGCGCCGTCCGGATCATGCTCCAGATCTGCGACGCCCTCGCGGCGGCCCACGCCAAGGGCATCGTCCACCGCGACATGAAGCCTGAAAACGTATTTCTGGTCGATCGTAGGCGGGACACAGATTTCGTGAAGGTCCTCGACTTCGGGATCGCCCGCTTCAACGAGCCTGCGACCATCGGAGGAGGCAAGAACCTCACGGCGACGGGCATGACCATGGGCACGCCCCATTATATGTCGTCGGAGCAGGCCCAGGGGCTCGCGGGTCTCGACCACCGGACCGACGTCTACGCTCTGGGAGTCATCCTCTACGAGATGCTCGCCGGAGAGACCCCCTTCAACGCTGAAACCTTCCCGCTCTTGGTCATCCAGATAGCGACTGCCGACCCGCCGCTATTGCGGGACCGCCGCCCCGACCTGCCCATCGATCTCGAGGCGCTCATCATGCGCTGCCTCACCAGAGACCTCACCTTCCGGGTGCAGACCGTCGAAGAGCTCGCCCGGGGCCTCGAGCCCTACGCCGACCTCGACGCGCCCCCGGAGGTCGCTCCTCGGGCGGGCGAGCTCGCGACGATGCGGCCGCCGGGAAAAGACGCGGCGCCAAAGCGCGACGTCGAAAAGAAGACCGCGGCCGCAAAGCCGGCCGCCCACGCCGAAAGCAAGACCCCCCCCGTGGCGTCGCCCACGGAGATGGAGCGGGGCATTTCCCGTCCATCCCGCCTACCCTGGGTGACCCTCGCCGTCGGCATCGTCCTGGCCTCCGCCGGGGCGGTCGCCTGGGCGGTGTCTGCCCCAGAGACCGACGAACCCGGGGCCGTGGTCGATGACCCAGCCGAGGCGCCGGTCCCCCCGGTTGACGAGACCCCCGTCGAAGCGCCAGCCGAAACTGCCCCCGCCGATGGGACCACCACCGGAGCGGCGGCCGAGGTCCGGCTGCAAATCCTGGTGAACCCGGCCGAGGCGAAGATCTTCCTCGACGATGTGGAGTTCCCCAACCCCCTCGATTCCCAAAGGCCCCGCTCCCTCGACCCGGTCCGACTCCGGATCGAATGCGAGGGATTCGAGACCCATGAGGGCCGCTTGGTCTTGGACCGCGACCGCCAGGTCCTCGAGACCCTCGAGCGCGCACGTCGCCCGGCCGGAGGCATGGCCGGCGCCAGGCCGACGCCCATGGGCCCTTCGACCGAGGGGACACAGATGACGACAGCGATGACCGTCGATATGACGACCACGCCGCCAACGATGGATGATGGATTCCGTGACGACATGTAGACTCGCAGGTTGGACGCTCGCCATTTCCCTGCTCGCCACGACGGCGAGCGCGCAAGAGACCAGCGAAGAGCCGACCCCCGGAGCGGCCGAAGAGGCTGGCGAAGAAGTCTCTGAGACGTCGACCGAAGAAGGCGAAGTGGCAGAAGTACTGTCCGACGAGGCCGACGTCGCCGAAGATCCGCAGATGGCCGAGGCGCGCGAGCGTTTCCGGGCCGGCCTCACCCTCGCCCGGGCCGGCAACTGCGAGGGGGCCCTCGCCGAGTTCCGCACGGCCCTCGACCTCGTCGAACGGCCGAACATCCTCTTCAACATGGCGCGCTGCCACGAGGAGCTCTTCCGATACGACCTCGCCATCGCCACCTACGAGCGCTACCTGACGGTCGCGCCCGCTGACGCCCCGGACCGGCCCGCCGTCGACGCGACGATGCGACAGCTGCGCAACCTGCTCGGCACCGTCGTCGTGCGCTCCAACGTGCCCGCGGAAGTCTGGATCGGGGACCGCATCGTGGGAGAAGCCCCGGGTGAGGTCATGGTGCCCGGCGGGCGCCACGCCATCGAGCTGCGTGCGGCAGGGTACGTGCCCGAGCGCCGGGAGGTCGAGGTGGCCGGACGCCAGCGCATCGAAGTCGAGGTGTCGCTCAGCGAAGCCCAGGTCACCAACGTGACCGAGATCACCGAGGAGCATACGACCGTCGAGGTGACCGAAGAGGGCGGCGCCCCGCCCGCTCTTTTCTATACCGGCGTCGGTCTCACCGCCGCTTCCCTCGCCGCAGGCCTCGCCTTCGGAGCCGTCGCTCTCGGTAACAAGAGCACCGCCGAGTCCCTGAACCCCTACGACTACGACGCGATCGTCGCGGCGAACAACGCAACCGCAGACGCTGCGCTCCTCGCCGACATCTTCTTCATCACAGCCGCCGTCCTCGGCGTCACCACCGTCGTGCTCTACTTCTTGACCGACTTCGATGGCGACCCGGAGGAACACGCCGATGAGCGCACGTTCACGCCCGTCGTCGCTATCGGCCCGGACCTCGGCGCCGTCGGCGTTCAGGGGGCATTCTGATGCGCGTCTCGCTCCTGCTCACCCTCCTCTTCGCACTCTTGCCTGCCTGCAGCCTCACCGGCATCGATCAGGTCGAGGCGACCCCGTGCGCCACCACCGGAACGTCGGACCTCACCGCCGCCCATGCGACCTGCGCGATGGAGCTCGGCGGAGCGCCCCTCGGAGACTGTGAGGCCTACGTCTGCGCCCTACAGATCGACGACCAACTCTTCTGCACCGTAGGCGCACCAGACGCGGACGGGGATGGCGTCGGCGAAGCGGCTTGCGTACCCGAAGGCACCGAAGAGCTCCGCGACTGCGACGATGACGACGCCGACATCGCGGAGGGGCGCGTCGAGATCTGCGACGGCAAGGATAACGACTGCGACGGGCGCACTGACGAAGAGCTGATCAGGGTAACCGATCCAGTACTCCGGGACACCGCCGACAGCGCATCGGCCTACCATGTCGTTGGTACGGCCACGACCGGCGATCATGTCACGGCGGCGTTTCGTCGCGACGTGGCGTCGAACGCGTCACTGTTCGTCCTCGCTGGTGACCTGCCGAAGGTGGTCTCCCGGCCGGACGGCACGTCCGGTGATGTACGGCTGGACGCCCCAACCACAGAAGACCAGGATCGGGGCGTCGCGGTCGGAGGAGACACGGACACGACCTTCGTCGTTTTCCCCGGCACCGGCTGCTCGGGCTTGTCGGCGGGGAGCGTAAACGACCCCACCTCGAGTTCCGCAACGCTCGTATCGACTGCGCTTGACGACAACGAGGGATTGCCCTCGACTGCGAGCGCGAATCGAGAATGCACCGAAGCCGTCGATCAGCGTGCCGCCGCTGTCGCGGTCGCAGGGCGCGATGTGATGATCGCATGGCTCGAGAGCAGCCGCCGAGGCTCCTGCGGCACGATGGCGACAGCGCCGCTCCGTGTGACTGCCACGACCCCCGAGGCCCAATTCGGCTCCGCCGCAACGGATCTCGGAACTGCAAACGACTCAGGCCCCCCGACGCTACTGGCCCTGAGCATGTCTGACGTCTTCATTTTGGCCTACGGACATGAGAACGAAATCGTCCTCTCTTCGCTTCGCCAGACCGGAGGAGCGATCGACATCCTCGACACGGTGCGCGTCAACGTCGGCGCTCCGGTCGAAGACCTGACGCTGACCGCTGGGCCGAGGGGCGAGGAGACCACGACGGTCGCCGTCGCGTTCTCCAAGGGATGTGGGCGCTCGGGAGAGGTCGGGCTTCAGCGAGCCATGGTCACCAGAGCCGGTGGCATGATTCGAGAGGTCGGCGAGCCGACCATGGTCGACACAGGGGAGGCGCAGGTGGAACCGGCCGTCGCCTTCGGGGTGGATTCCCCTCGCGGCTATTTCATAGTCTGGCGCGAAGGCGACCAGCAGGTTCGAGGTCAACTCCTCGATGAGGCGGACGGTACGTCGGGCTCGGCCGTGGAGATCGTCGCTCCCGCGTTCATCGGCGGATCGGCGGACGACAGGATCCGCGGAATCGGTGTCGCAGCGGGAACCGAGGGCGGCTTCAGCACCCTCGCCTACGTCAACGGTGCCGAGACCGGCTTCTTCGAGTCCCTCGTCTCCTGCGGCGCCGAGTAACTCGAGTCACCACGTCGTCCGCGCCCACGGAATGCGCGCGGCGCCGCCGGTGCGATAGGCGCCCTCGGCGGCCGCGGTGACGAGGCGCAGGAGCACGCCGCCCGGGTAACGAACGGCGTCATCGGTCCGCGGCAGGTCCTCCGAGGGGCCATCAAAGCTCGTCGCATCGACGATCGCCCACCCCTCATCGACGCCGAGCCTCACGCGACGAAGGAATCGCGAGAAGAGCTGCAAGCGCACGGTCGTGACGATCACCGCGGCGCCCCCGACCGCTCCGATGGCGATCAGCGCATCGGGCATGAAGTCGAAGGACCACCCGACGAGGGCCCCGAGGCCCGAGACGACGGCGAGGGTAACGCCGACGGCCCGCGCTACGCGGTCTGGGCCGTCGAGGGTCGGCTCGCGCCGTAACTTCGCGACGAGGTAGAGCGGGCCCACGAAGGCCACGCCCCACAAGAAGCCGAGGGGCATGGCGAAGGGCAGACCGACGACGCCAGCGATCACCGACACGACGAGGACCTCGCCTACCTCGCCCAGGGATCCTGGCCCCGCGGCGAGCAACACCGCCATGCAGCTCACCGAGCTATTGAGCACGGCAAAGAAGACACAGGCACCGACCGTGCTCGCCGCAACCCCCGCCGGCGCCTTCACCAGCAGGGCGACGCGCAGCGCGCACCAGGTGAGCACCGCCGTGACGATCCCGACGGCCGAGAGCCCGACCTCGTCGATGGCGGACATGTGGGAGAACGGGGCGCCGCCTTCGTGCAGCCACCCCACCGCAACGGCGCCGAGCACGCCGCCGGTCGCGGCGAAGGGCAGCACCGCCCAGCGCTCGAGGTTTCGGACGATCTGCAAGCTGGAGGGCGCTAGGCGGGTTGGCATGATCCCAACCTGGCTGACGGTCGGCAGACCGGACGACATTCCCCGGCAAACGGCCCCAATCGCCCCACGAACGGTCGCGGCCCATGGGCGAGCCCAATGGCCCCGCGGGGCCCTGAACCCCCGCAATTATCTCGGGAACATTTTCCGAGACATTTTTTGGGAACCGAAGCGCTCGGCCGCTGTCAGACGTGGTGAACAGAGCGGGCGGAAGCGCCGAAACGACAATCCGGAGGAGCCCAAGGGGGCCCGCCGGTGACGCCCCCCGGGGCTCCCCTCTCTGGCCAAGGCAGCGCGATATCCGCGCCGTCCAACGGATTTCTGCGCCGAGCGAGAGAGAGGGATTGACGATGACGACCGAGACCAAGACGACCTACAGGATGGTGGCCAGCGGCCCCGCGGTCCCCGCCCGAGAGGTGGAACGCGCCGAGCAGGCCGTCGAGGTGGTGGTGATGTGGGGCGACTCGCCCCTGCACGTTGCCCACCTCTCGCCGTCCCAGCCCTTCTACGTGGGTGAAGAAGGAGAAGACGGCGGTGCCCCGGATTGGCTCATCGGCGCCGAGACCCTCGGCTACCAGAGTCTCCCGGTGGTCCTCGCGGGCCCCTCCGGTCCCGAGGTCGTCGTGCCGGAAGGCGCCAACCTCATCGTGACCATCGATGGCCAAACCCGTGGCCTCGCCGAGCTCGATGACGCGGGCCTGCTCTCGCCGTCGACGGCGGTGCACGGCGCCCGGTGCTACGCGCTGCCGGCCACGGCCGTCGCCAACGTCGAACACGACGGCTTCACCTTCGTCGTCCGGCCGACCGCCGCCGGCAAGCGCGTGGGCATGGGCCTCAGCCAAGTCATCGCGACGATGGACCGCACGCCGCTGCGATACATCGGGGGCGCCCTCGCCTTCTTCGCGACGATGCTCGCGATGACCTACTTCCTACCCCCGTCGGGTGCCATCGTCGGCATTCAGGACATCAACACCGACTCACGCCTCGTCGACTACCTGGTCACCGCCGAAGAGTTCGTGGACGAGGCCGAACCCGAGTGGATCGACGAGCAGGCGGGGGACGAGGGCGGAGACGGCCAGCGCGCCGCCGACGACGAGGGGCAGATGGGCGACGAGGAGAGCCCGGTCACCGGTGACCGCTCCGGCATCGAAGGCCCCGAAGACAACGAAGACGTGCACATGGCCCGGACCATCAGCACCGAAACGGTCGAGCGCGCCGGCATCCTCGGGGTCCTCTCCTCGCTGAGCGGCGCCGTCAACCAACCGACCTCACCCTTCGGACGGGAGACCGCCATAGGACGAGACGAGTACAGCGCCCTCGGCGCCATCATGGGCGACAACATCGGCAACAACTTCGGCTTCGGCGGCCTCGGCCTCACGGGCACCGGCCACGGCGGCGGCGGCGACGGCCGGGGCACCTACGGCCTGGACCGCCTCGGCACCATCGGCCGGGGCGCCGGATGCCGCGGCGACGACTGCGGCGACGGCTACGGCGACAGCGTCGGGCTCGAGAACCGTCGGCGTCCCAACCGGGTCCCCCGCCTCATCCCGGGGCGCCCCGAGACCCTCGGCGCGCTCTCCTCGGAGGCCATCCGCCGGGTCATCCACCGCCACCGCAACGAGGTCCGCCACTGCTACGAGCAGGAGCTCATCAGCCAGCCGGACCTCGAAGGCCGCGTCACCGTGCAGTTCATCATCTCCGGCAGCGGCGCCGTCCAGGGCTCCCAGGTCCTCGCTGGCCGCACCAACCTCGGCAGCAACGAGGTGTCGACCTGTGTGGCGAGCGCGGTGCGCCGCTGGCCCTTCCCCCAGCCGGAGAACGGCGGGGTGGTCTCGGTCACCTACCCGTTCATGTTCACCAGCGGCAGTTGAGCCGAGACCGCCGGCCTCGCCAGCCCTCGCCAGCCCTCGCCCCGCGCCACTTCGGCGCGGGGCTTTTCCTTGGGCACCCGACAGAACTCGGGGAACCTGAGCGCCCGCGACGTGTCCTCATGTTATGACCACCCTCGCCGAGGCGCCCCATTGCGCCCCTTGTGCCCCCCCCATGGCCGACGACGACGCTCCTCTACTCTTCTGTCCCTTCTGCCGCGAGTGCTACGAGGGCGAAGAGGTCTGTCCGGATCACGAGCTCCCCCTCGTCGCCTTCGACAAGCTGCCCCGGACCGCCGAAGACAACGCCCCCCCCGGGGACAACGAGACCCTCGCGGTCTACGACCTGCGCTATGGACGCGGAGTGCTCTACGGGGCCGCCGTATTGGCCCTCGTCGGCTTCGTCTTGCCCCTGGTCCAGACCTCGAGCGCAGCCGACGCCATCACCTCGACGGGCATGGACGTCGCGAGTCGCGTCGCCCCGAACCTCTTCCTCATTCCTGCCCTCGCGTTCGGGCTCATGAGCATCCTCTATCGGCGCCGGAGCCCCCGCACCATGCGCGCAGCGAGGGTGGTCATCCCGGCGATGGCCCTCCTCGGCGCCGGCAGCCTCGGAGTCACTCTCCATCGCATCCAGAACGGCGCCGATCAGCTGAGCGTCCAACTCGGTACCGCCGTCGAGATAGAGCCCTTAGCTGGCGTCTGGGTCATCGCCCTTTCCCTCCTTCTCACCGTCGCCGGGGGCTTCGTCTTCGGCCGACTCCCACCGGTCGGCGACGCCTATCCCCACGACTCCGATACCGACGGCCCCGGGGACATCGACGTCAAAGGGTGATTCATCCTGCCATTGGGCCCGGCGAGTGGTAACAGCCCGCCATGGAAAACAATCGCCCGCCGAAACCCGCGTTCTCGATCAAAGCTGAAGACGAGGTCGCCAAGGGTCGCTTCGCCAACGTCGCTCAGGTCGGCAGCACCCACGACGCGTTCGTCCTCGACTACGCCTTCGTCCAGGGCCAGAACGGCTGGCTGCTCTCCCGGGTATTGCTCTCCCCCTCTCACGCCAAGCGCTTCCACGCAGTCCTCGGCGAAACCATCGCCCGCCACGAAGAGCGCTTCGGGGCGATCGACCCCGGCCCGACGCTGCAATAGCCAACAACGCTTGCGGGCCGTCACTGAGGTACCCTTCGCCCCATGCAACCGCTCACCGCTTCGACGATCTTCCTCGCACTCCTACTCGCCGCCTGTGGTGACTCCGATGCGCCGTCCGATTCGGGTGGCCCCGACGCGTCCGATTCGGGCAGCGCCGATGCGTCCGATTCGGGCAGCACTGGGTTCGACGGCGCGTTCATCGAAGACACATGCGGCCCCGCCGATGGGTCAGCCGTGAGCATCACCCTCTACGACTCGCTCACCGCCGCCTGCGCGGCGGACTCTACCGCGCGCACGCTCGTGATCACGGTCTGGGGCGGGACCACGTTCCCGATCCCGCCGGGCACCACCGTGACCTCCACCGCCGTCGACGGCGGCCTCGGCAACGGCTCGGCGACCCTCTGCCTCGGGGGCACTGCGCCGTGCCTGACGTCAGCCGACTTCACCGTCACCTTCGACGAGTACGTTCAGGACGACTCCGCCGCCGGAAGCTATTCCATCACCTTCGCTGGCGATCGCGTCGAAAGCGGGACCTTCGACGCGCCATGGTGCGGCGGCGACGCGCTCTGCGGCTAGGCGCGGAAGGAGGACGTCTGGTACCTGGCGCGGAATACGACGGAGACGAAAACGAGAGAACCGCGCCGGTGAGCATCGGGGCGTATGAAGCCCTCGCCGCGACCTGAGGGGCCGGTCAGACGATTGACCTCGGACCAACCCTCCCTTGGCCGCAGGACTGATTGGTCAGGGGGTTAGTCGGGGCGACGGATCGCCATAGAGGGATCGGTTGGGTTCGCGTAACGGCCCTGAC
>Ga0164313_10003404_pt1 | contig 14175 bp, 12 predicted proteins | sample GuaBasSedimGuay4_FD_113735 | JGI IMG/M metagenome (GOLD analysis project Ga0164313, IMG submission 113735) | Subseafloor sediment microbial communities from Guaymas Basin, Gulf of California, Mexico - Guay4, Core 4569-4, 0-3 cm | ecosystem: Environmental > Aquatic > Marine > Hydrothermal vents... | reverse complement strand
TTTACCCTGCGGGAAAGCCGGAGAACTTCAGATCCTACGTTGCTGAGGGTTCGAAGTAAAAAACTACGACTTCACCCTCAGGCGCCTTGACTCTGAAGCCCTCCGACTTTTGCAACGATAGGGTTTATTGGGCGTCTTATGATAAAATCTTTCGCGTTATGCTTTACTTCGTCTATGCACGACCCGCTTCTACGGCCTCGGCAGGCACCTCTTTCGCGTAATAGCCCTTGATGATCTTGCCGTCCTTGCCTTCAAAAATTCTTCCCCATCCAACGATTGAAAAAACAAGCATTAAGGCCATCAGTATCCAGGGGTGAAAGCAGTAGTAAAAAAATTGAGTTGGAGTGACCACCGGGACAAAGGAATAGGTTTCCTTCATGGCCGTCAGCAGGCCCGCAAGCACAAAAAGCTGTTTGCTCCATGGGATGGCATGGCACATCGATGTGGTCATGCCATCAAGGATATTGGCCCGCCGGTATGGGTGTATTTTCTGATCACGTCCCATAGCGTTGATGAACGGAGCCGCAATGGCCATTCCCATGATGGCAAATCCGCCCATCAAACCGACGATACCGCCTAAAATACACATCATCACTTCTGTTCCCGCCGGTTTGCTGACCATCTTGCTTAATGACTCCATCATATCTTGCATGACACCGGTTGCTATGATGAGCTCCCCGGCACCCATCAGGAGCATGAGCACAATAATCTGCCGGAGCATCATGGTAGAGCCCTGCGGGATTATCCCCACAAGCTTCATCTTCTTACCGGCCGCCTTCAATTGAATAAAATCGTCAAAAGTAAGAATTCCAGAGAGCAGTGCGATAATAGCTCCGGATACGATGCCAATTGTCAGAGCCGTTGCTATATGTGTCCCTCTTACCGCAAAAAATATGATCACGCCCACCGGAATCATCATGAGCAGCCCTTTGGCATAGGAATGCTTTGCAATTAAATCGGCGGCTTCCTTGGGGGTTAGAAATTGAGAACCACTTCCGATCAATAGATACAGGACCAAGGAGATCATACCGGCGATAATGGCATATTTGAATCTGGTGCGAACCACTCCACCGATATCTGCAGGTCCTTCTTTATTCTGGTACGTCTGGCCGGCTGCAGAGACGATTGTTGTATCTGAAACGGGTGCGAGATTGTCCCCAAAATTGGCACCGGCTACCAATGCCCCTACGAGCAAGAACGGGTCTGCTCCTAAAATTATTCCAGCGGGATAGAGAGGGGGGCCCAATGTCAAAACCGTGGCCATAGAGCTTCCCGAGCCCGTTGAGAGAAGACAACAGGCAATAAAAACAAAAGCAGTAAACACAGTTCCCTGAACACCGGTAGCAGAGGCCAACCAGATGACTCCGCCGGCCACATTGCTTGCGGCCACCATCTTAGCAAAGATCCCAACAATAGTAAAAATCAACACAAACATTGCTACGGAGGGTTTGAGCATTCCCCCTGAAATCACCCCCCAATATCGATTCCAATCTCTGGCAAAAAATGATGTTAAAATGATGCCTAACAAAGTAAATCCCAAAACGACTGACATGGAACCGACTCTTATGCTACTCATCCACAACATCGGTACAATAAAAAATAACAGGGGTAAAAGGCAGAGCCAGCGCGTAATGTGGAACTCAAAGCGCTCTTGTGGTTCAGTGCTGCTTTTTTCAGCCGACATGATAAACCTCCTTTGTTAGTATGGTTTTTGATGTACTGACAGCAGTAAGAATCAAGCCGAATTCTTTTTGATCGTTTCCCCCCGCGCCAATTCAGGTGATCAGATTCCAGATCATCTTGGCGGCAATGCCCAGCAGCACGACACCGATGGTAAGCTTTACCTGCCGGGGTTTCAGTTTTTCGGTCATCAACCAGGCCCCCACGAGCGCGCCCAGGGCTGAACCGACGGCGGTGAAGCTTAACAGCGTTCCGCTGATATTGCCGACGGTGGCATGACCCAGGAAGCCGGAAAAGGATGAGAAAATGACAATAAATGAAGTGGTGGCAGAAGCCTTTTTGGGGTTGTACCCAAGCCAGACCAGTACCGGAACGATGAAGTTTCCCCCACCGACGCCCAGCAGGCCGCCCAGAAAACCGGCAAATCCGCCCACCGACACACCGTAGATGATTTGCATCCTTTTGGAGCTTTCCACATCTTTCTGGGCCGGTTTGTATAACAGCATCATGCCAGCGGCAAACAACAAAAAGGCGACAAAAAGCCAAAGCAGGAGCTCACGGTCCAAACCCGTGCTAACGTAAGCGCCCACCGGTGAAAGCGCGGTAGCAACGATCAGGATTGGAACGGCCACCTTCCACATCACCAGCTTGTTTTTGATAAAACGGTAAGAAGCAAAAATCATGGCAATGGAATTAAGCAGCAGGGCTGTTGCCATGGCCACGTGAACTTCAATGCCCAGGGCGATAAACACCGGGATCAATATAAATGCTGCACCGACTCCTGCAATGGTCAGCATGGTTGTAAATACAAAGGTAATTGCTCCTGCTATTGCTGCGGTTATCATATCCGGCACCTTTTTAATTGAGTTGTCATGATTATTCTCAGGGCTGATAAGCTTCGATTGATTCGTCTAAAATTATTTTGCAAACACCATGCCAATAGATAGATAGAAAACCGAGGAGTGTTGTTTTAGATCTGTTAAAAGGGTATCATGAACCAATGCAACTATAACATGCTGTTATTATAACAATTAATTATTAAGAGAAAAGGGAATATCCCTACGCGTTTCAAGCTCAGAATAGTGTGTGGAAAAACACGTATGCTTTTTTGGTAAATAAATGTACCGCTTTTTTGGTGGGATTTTTGTAACTATTTGAATTCAAAAGGCTTGATCGTTTGGTAAAAAAGAATACCACTGGTTCATTTTTTTACCACATGAATATCGTGCTTTTTCATCTTGTTAAGGAGGGTTACGTGAGAGATGTTGAGCAGGCTGGCAGTTTTACGGATGCTCAGCGCTTTTTTCATTGATTCCTGAAGTATGTGCTTTTCGTGGATCGCCAACATATCTTTCAAGGAGCGGTTTTTCATAAATTTGTTTCGATCATGCTTAATCTCTTTTCTGCTTTTACCGGCTTCAAAACTAAAAAGGATACAGTCCTCGTCGACTTCATTGCTGTCGGTGATAATGGCAGCGCGTTCTATAACGTTTTTCAGTTCCCTGACATTTCCCGGCCAAGAATGCTGGTAAAGCTTGTCAATTGCCGTTTTCGTAATAATTTGAACGTTTTTTACAAGCTTTAAATTGAGTCTAAAAAGAAAATGCTCCGCCAGTAATGGAATATCATCCAGCCTGCGGCGTAATGGCGGAATATGAATCGGCAGAACATTAATGCGGTAATACAAGTCCTCCCGAAACTGATTTTTCTCTACCATCATTTCAAGGTTCCTATTGGTAGCGGTGCTGATCCGGGCATTGACGGCAATCTCTTCCGTGCTGCCGAGTCGCCGTACACTTTTTTCCTGGATAACTCTTAGTATTTTTGCCTGAACATTCAAAGGCATGTCGGCAATTTCGTCCAGAAAAACGGTTCCATCTTCGGCAATTTCAAAAAGTCCCGGCTTACCCTGTTTTCTGGCCCCGGTGAAGGCGCCACTCACGTAGCCGAAAAGTTCGCTTTCCAATAACGATTCGGGCAAAGCCGCGCAATTGATCGGTACAAAGGGTCTTGATCTGCTGCTGTCTATATGAATGGCTCTGGCAAAAAGCTCCTTACCGGTTCCGCTTTCACCCCGGATGGAAACGATGGCGTCGGAATCAGCTATTTTTTGGGCAAGAGAAATCGCCTCTCTAATACCACGGCTCTTTCCGAGGATGTCGCTATAGGAAATTTGTGATTGCTGTGAGAGCGCCTGGGCGAGGTCTTCAATCTCCCTCACGGATTTCATGATTGTCACAGCCCCCACTACACTTTCTTTGGAATCTTTGATAGGTTTACAACATGATAAGAACTGAAAACGGCCCTTTTCCGTCGTAATATTCTTTGTGTTTCGTATTATGGTTTTACTTAAAATGCAATTCTTGAGGTCCGAATCAGATAAACCCAGCTCCTTGAAGTTTTTCCCAACCACTTCGATGTCATCACCTATGCCAATAATCTGTCTAGCCATCAGGTTTATCGTGGTCAGAACCCCATCTTTATCAACGGAGATGATACCGTCGCTTACACTGTCCAATACGACTTTATAACCTCTTTCCCTTTTTTCCTGGGGAAGATTATTAATGATCCGGGTTTCTCTCCAGCCGGAAATTTGTTCCACCCTTGTGAAAAACGATTCCTGGTCAAATTGAGGGTGCTCATTTTCTGTTTCCAGATAAACAAATTTAAATTTTCCTTCAACCTGTACTTCCATTGAGAGAATATTCAGACCGTAGTCAACAAGAATGCCGGTCACATCAGCAATAATTCCCACACGGTCAATTAATAGAAGCTGAAGTTTAAAATTTGATTTCATTTCTTCACTCCGCATCGATCCAAACCGGAAAAATATCTCAAGCCAATCGGTAGATAATTAATCATACAGAATATAATGAAAAAAGTAAATTCAACTTTAGATTGTTGCATTTGGAGTTCTTCCCTTGTCCACACCCGTCCGACAGGGTTGTGGGGACTGCAGAGAAACATCAGTCGAGGTTTTTGTTCGAAAAATATTTTTTCAAGAGAATCAAAATCCATTGTGTAGCGGAGAGATTCGGAATCGTAATGCAACGGATTGAGGATCAACTGTCTGTCATTTTCTTTAACGACGCTAAAAAAGGGGGGGGTAAACAGGGGGCTGGACAACAATCCGATCCCCCTTCTCTGTAAAAGACAAGATGGAAATAGCCAAACCGTTCACCACTCCGGGCGTAAATAGTAACCAGTCTTTGCGGACTTTAAACCCGTGCCGTTTGTATTCCCACGCAATAATGGCTTCTTTTAAAGCATCCGGTTGAAACTCATACCCATATACCGGATTTGCAGTCCGGTTTACCAGTGCTTGTGTAACTTCGGAAGGCACAGCAAAATCCATATCCGCAACTGACAAAGGAAGCAGATTTTCATTGAGAACCTCTGCGTTGTCCCATTTGTAACTGTTTGTTCCTTTTCGGTTCAGAACGATGTCAAAACCGAACCCATCAAAATGGTTCACGATATTTTACCTCTTTTATTAACCATCGTAGCCCGAACACGGGATACACATGTGTTTATCTCCCACAACCCGCAAATACATTTTGGACACCATCTCCCCGCAGCTTGCACAGGGAATCAACCCCATCACTTCTCCGAAGTCCTCATAAGGGTAAGGTTCTACCTTGCCTACTGTCAGGACTTCGGATTCCGGGGCATCCCAAAGCATGTTGACCATCTCCCAAGCTTCTTCCTGTGGGATCTGATTCGGTGGAACACCTGCTGCGCGTTTTTTCATGAAAGAGGATTCAGCAATCATTTGGTGTCGTCCAGGTTTGTATGATACCCGAATTGCCTGTTCTTTTTTCTTGTCAATCAGCGTGATCGCCAGTTTTCCCCAACCCGTTTTTTCAATGTTTGCCTTGCCGAGCGTGCAACCTGTGCTGTACTGAACACCATCTGCAAAACACTGCGCACCGTGATTATCACCAATTTCACTGATACAATGCAGTTCACCGGACGTGCCGGTACGTCCAACACCCAGTTCACGAAGTGCCGCCAGTCCCGCACGCGTTCCGATTGCGCTTGCCCAGCAGATATGCCCGTGAAATTTAAAGGTTTCGTTCAATACATCCTTAGCTTCCATTTAGACCTCCTTGTTTTTCTTTTCGTTATCCATTCCTTTGACAGCGCTTAATTAGATCAGACGGTTAAGAAATAATATGCTTATATGTTATTATAGCTATATATTATCAAATAAATTATTTCTTGCACAACTCATTGCGATCTATAAATGGAACCTTTTCTATCAATTCAACAATTTGTGGGTCATCATCCAGCCAGTGCTTCAAATTTCCTAGTATTGTAGCCACATAGGGGCTTCCGCTCCCACTTGATAGATAGTAATTTACCCACAACCCATCCTTTAGATAATCAACCACGCCCGCTTCTTCCAGAATCTTGAGATGCTTGGAAACACTTGGCTGTGTGATGCCAAGGGCTCCCTGGAGTTCACATACACACATCTTTTTCTGTTGAAGCAGTTTGACAATTTTGACCCGATTCGGATCTGACAACGCCTTCATAACCTTGATAAATGATTTCATTTCCTCTATCTTTGTATTCCTTTATTGGAATATATAGTATAAATTTTATTCTGTCAAACCTTAACTTAAATATAGTTGACACCCTAATTTTTTATGTTTATTCTTGCCACATGGAACATGAAGACGCAGCGAAAAGATTACCGGTTCAGAAATCATCTGAGAAGCCCTGTTGTGGGAGTCCTTCTGAAGAAACTACCCTATCAGATAACGCCACTGCAGCAGGTACGACAATATCATCTATTGCCACAAAATCCACTGCTTTCTGGATCTGCGGATTCTCCGGGCTGGCTGGTATCACTCTCTTGGTTTTCAGTACCGGCATTGTACCAGGTTTAAAGCCGGAAGTTTTTTGGTACCACGTATTATCGAACCTTGTCTTTGTGGGTAAAAATATTTGGTCAATTTTACCTTTCTTCCTATTGAGCGTGTGTATTTCTGCATGGGTGACCGTATCTGGCTTTGCAGATCGAATTAAAGCGGTGTTTAACCGGAGGGAGAAAATTGCCATCGCCGGTGCTGCGATTGTCGGGGCCACCATACCCTTGTGTTCATGTGGCGTTATTCCCTTGATTGCCGCTCTATTGGCGAGCGGGGTGCCGCTTGGACCGGTAATGGCGTTCTGGATTAGTTCTCCGTTAATGAGTCCGTCCATATTTGTTCTTACAGGTGCTGTATTGGGGATGGATTTTGCTGTAGCCCGGCTTGTTACAGCTGTTTTAATGGGAGCAGGAGCTGGTTACCTCGTATACGCTTTGTCTTCTTTCGGCATACTAAACAACCAACTCCAGGGGTTGAGCTTGTCTCAAAGTTCATGTTGCGGTTCGGATGAGAATACAGACACGACCGGCCCGTCTGGTTCGAAATTTTGGAATGATTTTTGGCCTAAAGTTTTGAATATTTCCCTATTCCTTGGCAAATGGCTGCTTATTGCTTATATTCTCGAATCTCTTATTGTGCATTATATAGATCCAATTTGGATTTCCTCTGCACTTGGCAAAAATCAGGTTTTTTCTATACCCCTTGCCACAGCCATCGGTATTCCTGTCTACACCTCAGGGGTTGGTGCAATTCCAATTGTTGAGGGGCTTCTCAAAAATGGAATGAGCCACGGAGCGGCACTGGCCTTTTTGGTAGCTGGCCCGGTCACCACCATACCTGCCATGACCGCCGTGTTTGCCCTGGTTAAACGCCAGACGTTTACGATTTATCTTTGCATAGGAATCGGAGGCTCCTTAATCGCCGGATATGTTTATCAGGCCGTCATGAGCTAGAAATCCATCTCTGCGCATCCTGACCCTGGATAAATGACCTACCTCTGCCGGGCAGTATATGACCTCAATTCTCCTGACACCCGAAACCTTTCAAATTATTTGACAGCCTTTGGTTACCCGTGTATTTATTAGCTGTTTACTCCTCATATAAATACTGGGTTCTGTCCTATGAAGGCTATGTCCAATCCGCTCTTATTCCTCGTGTTAGCTCTCGCTTTGTCCGTCCCGTTACCCCCTCACGCTGTCCCTGCGGAAACCGTCCGCAAATCGATCTGGGCCGGCCATTTTTACGAAGCTGATCCTTCTGAGTTAGGGCAGAACATCGATCAACTCACCAGCAAAGCGCATAAAACCCACCTCCAAATTCCCAAAAACAAACGCCTTAGAGCCATTATCATGCCTCATGCCGGCTATCTTTACTCGGGATGGACCGCAGCTCACGCAGCCCGGGTTCTGTCGGCTGATCAATTTTCCAAAGTAATTCTGCTGGGGCCCGATCATCGTATCGGATTCAAAAACGCAGCCATCTGTGACGTTACTGCGTATGAAACCCCCCTGGGGAAAATCAATCTTCACAAAGACAGCGCGAAATTGCGACTGCAGCCGGATCTGTTTCAATCTTTGCCGGTATCCCAGGACAAAGAACATTCACTGGAAGTGATCCTGCCCTTTTTACAACGCTACCTCAATGATTTTCAACTGGTACCGATTATAGTTGGGCATGGCGACGTGCTGCAGATATCAAATGCCCTGGATTCAATTATTGACATCGATACCCTGCTGGTGGTCAGCTCCGATCTTTCTCATTTTCTTTCCTACGATGAAGCGGTTGTCAGGGATCGTGAAACCATTGACGAAATCGTAAACCTGAATCCGGATAAGCTGGTCAAGACGGATAACAGGGCCTGCGGAAAGATTCCGCTTTTAATATTGACAGAAATAGCCCGGCGTCATCACTGGCACCCGTTACTTCTCCACTATTCCAACAGCGGTGACACTGCAGGTGATCGATCACGGGTAGTGGGATATGCCGCCATCGCCTTTTGGGAAGACCTGTCTATGGAAAATAGAGACAACACCGGTGCGAAATTCAGTGAAGCGCAGGGCCAGGTGCTGGTAAAACTGGCCCGCAAAACCATAATGGATAAACTGGGAGTTGATGATTCCGAGCCCGTCTCCGAAGATCTGCTTTCGGCCCTGAAAGATGATCGCTTTAAGTTACATTACGGAACTTTTGTCACGCTTAAAATCAAAGGGGAATTGCGGGGGTGTATCGGCAACCTGACATCGACGGAAGCTGTTTTACATGGCGTCAAGCGCAATGCGGTAAATGCGGCTTTTCATGATCCCCGTTTTTCTCCTCTGTCGAAAGATGAACTGGACCGGACAGAGATAGAGGTCAGTATATTAACGGAACCACAACCACTTGTATTCCGGGATGAGCAAGATCTAATCAAAAAGCTTCGCGCCCATGTTGACGGGGTCATTATTCGAAAAGGCCATTCCGGCGCCACCTTTTTACCCCAGGTATGGGAGCAGTTGCCCAGGCCTGAAGATTTTCTTACCCATCTGTGCAGGAAAGCCGGCCTGCCTTCCGATGCCTGGAAAAATTCAGAATTGGAAGTTTTGACTTACCAGGTTCAATATTTTGAAGAAAATCAATGATCGTGCCATAATTCGGGTTGTCATTGCCACGGGCATTTCCTCCGTGGTTACTCAGTTGCTAACCATTCGGGAATTTTTAACTCAATTCCAGGGCAATGAAATCATCATCGCCTTGATTCTCTTCAACTGGCTGATTCTGGGTGGTATTGGTACCCTGATAACCCGCGTCATTGTCAAACACTCACGCAAACCCACGACCAACATTCTGGCGGGGCTTTCCCTGGTTTTAAGTTCCCTTGCTGTCCTGCAAATCCTGGCTATTCGCCACCTACGTGATGTCATCTTTATCCAAGGTAGTTCGGTGGGGTTTTATCCCACCTTGCTGTTCAGCTTTCTGACCATTGCCCCTTACTGCCTGCTACTTGGTTTTGTGCTGCCTTACAGCCTTTTTGTGCTGCGGACCGACACAGCTGATTATCCCGGTGCCCGCATTTATATTACCGACAACATCGGGGACGTCTCCGGTGGTGCTCTATTCTCTTTTGCTCTGGTTTTTCTGGTAAGCCCCCTGACGGCTCTACTTCTGGCGCACCTGCCGTTGCTGGTGTCGAGCTATCTGCTTTTTGCTCCCTCGCGCAGAAATAATCCCGGCGTTTTAGCTGCCGTCGTCTTTGTTGCCGCGATTCTGTGTGGCAGTATCGGGCTTGAAAATATTTTGCCGGCACCCACCGAAGGCAAGGTGGTTTTCTATCGCGAAACCCGGTATGGCCGCATTGCAGTCCATCAGGACCAAGAGCAATTCACCTTGTTTGAGAACGGCGTACCGATGTTCAGTAATCAGAACCTGAGCATTGCGGAAGAAACGATTCATTACCCTTTGTCCCAGCTGGATGGCATTCAAAATGTGTTGCTGATTTCGGCCGAAGGCGGTGTCATGACCGAGCTGGAAAAATACCCAACTCAATCAGTTGATTACGTGGAACTGGATCCCGAAGTTGCCGCTGTACAATTTCGCTTTGACATGATCAAAAAAATCAGGGGTTTAAATGTTATCCATCAGGATGGTCGGGCCTATCTGTCTCAATCAAAAAAAGCCTACGATGCCATCATCGTCAATTTGCCCGAACCCAACACTTTCCAAATTAATCGTTTTTACACGGAGGGTTTTTTTGAAATGGCAAGTAAACACCTTGTCGAAGACGGTGTGTTGAGTTTTTCCATGCAGGGTTTTGACAACTATCTTGCGGAACCCCAGCGTCAAAAATTGTCCTCTCTTTACAATACTGCCGGAACTTATTTTAAAAATGTGTTGTTGCTTCCCGGACAAAAGGTATTTTTTTTGTGCAGTGACAGCAAGCTGAACACAGATATTCCGACTATCCTAGAACAAAAAGGTATTTCCACCGCATATATCAGCGGTTTTTTTTACGGCAATTTGTCACCCGAGAGAATCAATCGATTGAATACGCTTATGGACCCTTCAACCCCTCGCAATGTTGATACTTCACCCTATTTGATGCGCTTGATGTTCTCCCAGTGGTTTGCGAAATTTCAAACATCCCCGACTGGCTTTTTTCTCGTGATCGCCATCCTCTCTGTAATATACTTGTTTCGCGTTTCCAGAGAGGAGTTTGTTCTGTTCTCAACCGGGGGGATGACCATGGGCAGTGAAATATTGGTTATCTTTGCATTTCAAATTTATTTCGGCTATATTTACCTGCAAATCGGAATCATTATCACTGTATTCTTGGCCGGTCTATTACCCGGTGCGTGGCTCGGTAACCGGCTACGCCGACAGGGCAGGCAGATTCTGGCCCTGACCGACGTGCTTCTGATTGCTTCCCTGGTGCTGTTTATTTTGGCCATCACAAATTTTGCAGATCGCCTTCCGGTAGCCTTTTACCTATCGTTCGGCTTTGCGGTATCGCTGGCCTGTGGCTTCCAATTCCCGGTGGCACTGTGTCTAAGGGGCAGTGATAACATTGCTGCCACCCGTTCCTTTTCTGCAGATCTGATGGGAGCTGCCTGCGGCACTTTGTTGACCAGTGTCATCCTGATTCCTTATGTGGGGATACTTTGGACCGCGGGGGGGTTAATCGGCTTGAAATTGATTAGTTTGATTTTAATCAGCACGAGCAGGGGCCAAAGTAGAACCTAAATTGAGCATTAGCGTTAACCATGAACAAACTATCCAGACGTCAATTCATCTACGGCAGCGCTGCTTGTTTCACCGCGACCATTGCTTCCCAATGCTTCGGCCCATTTGGGCCTGATTCCTGCGAGGCCGCTATCGCCGGTGACATTCGCGGCAAAGTGTTTAAAGGCGATGCGCCTAAAAAGCTTTGGAAATGGTCTCACGAAGGGTTTTTATATAAAAAATTAAAAAACGATAAAGTGGTCTGTGGTATCTGCCCCAACCGCTGTATCCTGGCGCCGGGTGATCGCAGTGTCTGCCGTTCCAAAGTCAACATAGACGGTAAATTATACAGCCTGGCCTATGGCAATCCCTGTTCGGTGAACACAGACCCCATTGAAAAAAAACCACTTTACCATTTCAAACCGAACACAAAAACTTTTTCCCTCGCCACCACCGGCTGCAATTTTCGCTGTCTGAACTGTCAGAACTGGGAAATATCCCAGGCCAAGCCCAATGAAGTACTCCATACCTACGACCTTTTTCCGGCCGATGTCATTAAAGCCGCCCAGAAGGCCCGGGCCCAATCAATCGCCTACACTTACTCCGAGCCGATCACATTTTTTGAATACATGATCGATACCGCCCGTCTGGCCAGAGAAGCCGGCATAGATAATCTATGGGTGTCCAACGCTTACATTAATACGAAACCGCTTCTGGAGCTCTGCAAGGTGCTGGATTCGGCCACACTCAATATTAAGTCTTACGATGACGGGATTTACCGTAAACTTAACGGCGGTCGTTTAAAGCCCGTATTAGACACCTTCAAAACCCTGCACGAGCAAGGCGTCCATTTCGAGATGATCCATTTGGTGGTGCCCGGCTATACAGATGATGAGGACATGATCAAGGCCATGTGCGACTGGATTTTAGAAAACATCGGCCCTGATTATCCGCTTCACTTCCTGCGATTTTTTCCGCGTTACAAATTGGATCGACTGCCCCCGACCCCGGTTTCCACGTTGACCCGCTATCGGGAATTGGCCATGCAGCAAGGGATTCATTATGCGTATGTCGGTAACGTCGCCCGCCATGAAGGTAACAACACTTACTGTCATAACTGTAAAAAATTGCTGATCGAGCGAAAAGGATATTTTGTTCCAACCTATAACCTGGTGGGAAATCATTGCAAGTTCTGCGATACGCGAATTCCCGGGGTATGGCATGGGGCGTCTTCGGCGCCGGTTCATAGTTCCAACCTTGTATAGCTTCTTGTTAAAATCGAGCTATGCCATATATTTCACGGGATTGATAAAGCTGCACGGCAGCATGGCAGCACACTTTCCGCACACGTGGGTAGTTAGAGGCAGGTCCGCATAATAATCAAGCGTATGCAGGTTTTCGTTCAGCCTGTCCCAGCATTTCCGTCGATCAAATCCATTCTCTGTGAGTGCATTTACCGGGCACCGCTCGATACATTTGCCACATTTTTTCCCAGCCTTGAGCAAACAGGCCTCTGGGGTCTCCATGAGTGGGTTGTCACCCAGGTCCGCTTCGGTAACCAGGCTGCCAAAACGTCCACAGACACCGGATGGCGTTATCAGCATAGAGTGGGTTCCAAACCGCCCCAGACCCGTCAGGTGGGCAAGATGCTTGTGGGACCAGCGTGCCATGAGCCGTTTCTCGTCAAAATTGTGGGTGGCCGGCGTTAACTCGGATGCATAGCCCGCCCTCTTCAGATATTCTGCTATGGCCTCCCCTGTCCGGTTGATGAGATCGTTGGTTTCAACGTAGGCAACACCCCAGTTCCTGCAGGGTCTTTTGCTTGAACGATTCTCTTTGATGAGAGTCTTCACAAACGGAAGGAAGAAAACGATGACTGATCTGGCTGTTTTCAGCAAGTCCTGTGGATGTAGATGCTCATCCATGGCAATCTTCGGCAAGACATCGAATCTCTGGTCGATGGGCGATGAAACCAGCAATGGTTTTCGCCACCATCCCTCATGATTCAACCTGGCCGGCTCCCCTGCCACGTATGTTTCCATAAATTGTCTTAGTTCTGAAATCGATGGGTTATTCACTTTTTTCCTCCGATAAGATGTTAAACTATAGCTGGGAAGCTACAAATCAGTTTGTTATGTTCATTGTGTTCGTTGTGTTTATTGAGTTGCTATCGGTAAACGGTATATGATCCCCAACACTTACCGTTTAAACAACCCAATGAAGCCAATAAACTCAACAAACTCTATTCCCCTCCAAACCCCTGATAGCCTTTTAGTCCCTTAACTGTAAAATTTGTATATTTTGTAGCAAAATAAAAACAATCACGAAAACACGAAATCTGAAAAACACAAAAGTCTTCATGGTCTTTTTCGTGGTCACGCGGCGCAAGCGCCTGCGCTGCGCGTTCGTACTTTCGTGATTTCGTGATAAAAAATCTTTTTCTTTTCCGGTTTATCCGGGTTGGGGTTTAGACTATAGGTGGCTATATGGTTGCGTACAGCCGATAGCTTTCAGCTACCCTCGAACCCTCCAAACCTCCACCCCTCGGACCCTGCTCTCCTATCCCCTCCAACCCCACCCTTATTCGCCTCTGGTTTCGGGTAGTAGAAAACAGACAGCCAGGCAAAGCAGTGAAATAAACAAGGCCACCCAGAAGACGAACTGAACGCTGGATGCAATGGCCGACTGAAGTAAACTCCTGGCAGCCTCCGGTAAAAGCGCCTGGAATTCCGGACGCAGTAAATTCTCAAAACTTCTCTGGGACTGATTTAACAATCCCTCCGGCAGAATCCCAATAAAATCTTTATCCGCCAGGCTATCGATGGCTACAGTCAGCCTGGACATCAGCAGACCGCCGCAGATACCGATACCCATAGTACCACCAAAGGTTCGCATAAACTGATGAGAAGCGGTGGCAACTCCC
>Ga0164313_10003403_pt1 | contig 14177 bp, 9 predicted proteins | sample GuaBasSedimGuay4_FD_113735 | JGI IMG/M metagenome (GOLD analysis project Ga0164313, IMG submission 113735) | Subseafloor sediment microbial communities from Guaymas Basin, Gulf of California, Mexico - Guay4, Core 4569-4, 0-3 cm | ecosystem: Environmental > Aquatic > Marine > Hydrothermal vents >... | reverse complement strand
GATTGTTATCAATAAAGGTGGCGCTCACCTCGTACTCACTGACGAGAGCTCCTTGCTCCTCATCAACAAACTCTACTGTGTATGTATATGACGCAGAACTCAAATTTGCAAGGTCCAGTTCCCGTGGAGTCTCCTCCAACAGTCGGACGTATGATCCTTTGATTGCTTTGTCAAACGTAATGATCGGGCTGAGCGAGTCATCGGCACAAGATGACAACATCAGTAAGACAACCGCCAATCCCGAAACTATATTTAGTTTATTCATAATTTCTCTAATTTTCAATTAACGAAGTACTGCAGATCCATCATCCCAGAAAATCAACTTGCTCAAGTCTTTTTGCTCGACACTTGAGTTAAGGTTGACATTGTCAGAGGCATACAATATTGAGCGAGGGAAATCACCGATCGAAAGATCGATACCCGGCTGAATATTCAGAGGCATACCAGTTCTGCGATAGAAGTTATACACCTCATAAGCGTTACCTGCACATGCGATATAGAATTCCTTCATGACAACATCAAGTTTGTCATTGTCAGATCCAGCAGCATCATAACGGTTTAAAACGGCTGCAATGTAAGCATCCACATCCTCATCTGAAGGAATAAACAGATTTGCCTCCAGAGGATTTCCGTCTACGTCCGTTGCATATACGTAATTTAACTCCGCAGGAGGAATTCTACCTTCAAAGCTGCGTACTTTGTCTATTGAACCACGGACGCCTTCTTCCAACATCGCTTTGGCATCTTCGCCAGTACCTGCTGTCAAAGCAGCTTCGGCGCGGTAGAAAGAAACCATGTAAGAAGTCACTAAAGGAGCAATTCCTTCTCCCAAAGCACCATCAACACCCTGATTCTGGACGCCACTAAATGACTGGTTATCCCATTTTCCACCACCTGGAAACAATCCATACACTGTACGAATTGGTCCATCAGGAGGAATACCTGCACCATTACCATGATCGCGACCATAGTACTCATCTGACGCTACACAGTATGGCATGTTTGGATCAACATCCAGATACCATTGTGGTGTCTGCTCAGGATCTGGCAAATCTGAATGGATGCAAGAATAGGCATTTACAACCTGAGTTCTTGTTTCCCTCACCTGCCGGTAAAAATAATGCCGGATACGAGGATCTTCGATAGTATCCTTCTCGCAACACATCAACCACATGAAGTAGTTACCCATATACGTTCCATCATCAGACTCATAATGGTTTGGGTAAAATGGATGACGTGAATCAGGATCATCACGTTCTGTACTTGCAGCAAACTGGAAGTCTTCTGATGGATCATCAATAAAGTCGCCAGCATCGATAATTGCCTTCATCTTGGCGGCACCACCAATAAGCCTGGTAGTAGCTCCAATACGCAATTGCAATGTCTTGGCGCAAGTAACCCATTTGGTCACATCACCTCCGTAAAACAAATCATTAGTTGGAGAAGATGCAGTCGTATTTTCCAAAGCTGTAATTGCCGCAGTCAATAACTCATCTGCAACTGTATACACTTCCTGCCCAAGGTCTACAGTAGGGCTGATCACATTTGTTCCCTGAAGAGCATCTCTCCATGGAATATCACCAAAGAAGTCAACGAGTCCCATCATGATATACGCCTGCAAGATGTTAGCTGTGTGCGCATATACTTCCAATGACGGATTTTCGGCATATGCAGCATTCAACGCCTGTACATCTGGAAACATCTGTGCGTATGCACTATTCCAGGCACCATTTCCAGTTGTAGCTGGCAATGCCTCAGTATAAGTAAAAGCAGCTGTAGTGGTGTAGCGTACAAGGCCATCGGAAATAAAGTGGAAGCTCTGCCACGTATCAATTGCAGCCAATTGTACACTATTGTACACAAAATCAGGTCCTGCCTGATCTAGTGTCACTTCATTCGGGTTGTCCTGAAGATCCAGTTCAAACAGATCTCCACAACTTGCACTCAATACGAGTACCAGTGCAACTACCCAGAGTTTATTTAATATTCTCATTTTTATTTCTGTTTAAGCTGAATTAAAATGTGAGATTCAATGTCACACCGTACTTCTTAGCTGTAGGTCCGGTGATGTAATCAAATCCTCTACCGTTTCCAACACCCAAACTCAAAACATCCGGATCGTAATTCACGTGTTCCGGGAAGTTCGGTGCATTATACCACATGTTTTCACCTGCGATGATGATTGACGCTCTTCCTATTCCGGAATTCTCCAACCATTTTGCAGGAAGCTGCCATGACAACGATACTTCTCTCATTCTTATGACAGTTGCATCGAAAATTGTTCCTTCATCTGCGAAGAAATACGCACGGAAGAAATAATCACCGATATATCCCTGATAGTCATTTTCAGTCACCTCATCGACAGCTGAAACACCAGGAAGGATCAATGGTAAGAAACGGTCAACATTTGTATCCTCGGTCAATCCCCTTGCAAGCATTGTTGCTGTTGATACAGAATAGATGTCTCCACCATCCGTATATGAGAACTGCCATCCGAGGCTAAATCCCTTGTATGTCAGGTTATTGATCCAGTTTGCGTTGTAGTTAGGATTAGGATTACCGATTACAGCAATCTCTCCACCCGGTACATAGTTACCATCAGCACCAACCAAAAGGCGACCTTCATCATTTCTTTCAAAAGGAAGTCCTTGAATCACGGCATAAGGCTCACCAGGAATCGCAAAGTTTCCAAGGTTACTATAACCATCAACCAATACCTGATCTACACCTTCTCTAATGCTCTCAACAATATTTCTGTTGCGCGTGTAATTCAGTGTCATGTCCCAGGTAAATTCACCTTTGATAGGTACAAGGTTCAGTCCTATTTCAACACCCGAATTGCTAATCTCGGCAGCATTCACAGTAGTGTTTGTGAAACCAGTTGCCGGATCGAGCTCTAGGTCGATGATAAGATCTTTTGACTGCTTGTCATACCAGGAGAAATCCAGTCCAATACGATTTTGTAAAAACTTAGCCTCGATACCAATCTCCAATTCTGTATGCTTTTCAGCTGTCAGGTTTGGATTTCCTAAACGATTGGAGATCGAATTGGTATTGATAACCGAACCGCTTGGTGCCTGAAATGCCTTTGTCTGTGTATTAAGCGTATTACGCGTCTGATAAGGATTAGGATAACCAGCTGATGTTCCATATCCTACACGCAGCTTCAAGAAATTCACTGTAGTACTTCCCTGTAATGATTGAATGGCATCTGTCAAAACAAATGACACACTGGCACTAGGGTAGAATACTGAACGATTTTCTTTCTCCAGAGTTGAAGTCCAGTCATTACGCCCCTGCAAGTTCAGGTATAAGAAATTACGGAACCCGATAGTAGCTGTAGCATAGGCACCAATTGTATTTTCTGTAGTCGTCTGACTGAATGCATTTGTAGTCTGGAAGTTTTGATGATTCAAAAGTCCAAAAACAAATTGATTTGTACTACGCGTACCAGTCAGATCACTCTGGTCCTTACGGAAGTTTGTTCCAACGACACCATCGATGCTGAAGTTTTCACTCAATTGGAAATCATACTGCAAGTTGATGATGTGATCGGTAATACTTGTTCTCCATCCCAAAGTGCTGAATTCTCCATCAGGAACTTGTGATCCCCCACGGTTTACAGATCTGTTGGAAGATTGTGTGTACTCATCAAGACCTACGCGGTAAACGAGCATACCCCAATCACCAATTTCGTAATTCAGGTTAAATGAACCGAAATATCTGTTTACAACCTCACTATCCCAAGCATTGTTAAGTGTCCAACGTGGGTTCTGAATTGCAGAACCTCTTCTGTAGTAAACCATTGAACCATCTACAGGGCTTTCGTAAGGCAGACCGTTGAGATCAATACTACGAGGTGTGTAGATCAGGTTTGCAAACAAAGACGCCCCGGCAGGGTTACTACCGAATCCGATTGATGCAGGAGGTGAGATTCTGTCTGTAGTTACGTAGTTAAACGTACCTCTCGCGGTCAGACCATTCGCCAACGTTGCAAATGCACCAAGTCCAAAATTGTGTCTTTTGTATTGGTTGGCACTTGAGCCATCAGCACGTTCCGGGAGAAATCCATTATCATTAAGATAACTGTACGTCGCACTAAACCCACCTCCATTGAAATTTTTATTGATGGCAATAGAAGTGTTTGATGTAAATCCTTTCTCGAAGAAATTCTCAGCAGCCTCATATGACTTATAATCATATCTCTCGCCGATATATTCTGGAAAATCATCATTGTACTGTGGTTGATCATAAGGGTGTCCAACCTGGCCATTCTCATCGATACCGTTACTTCCACGGATATCGAAAGAAGGACCCCAGTTACTGAAAAACCAACCGAAGTTTCCTGAGAATCCACCACCAAATTGATTTTGGTAGTTCGGCAAGTTAGCCACCTCTGTCTGTGCCAGAGTTTGGCTCACTGATACTTCGAAGCCTTTGTTGGCATCACCGCTATCATCAATGCCACCACCTTTAGTGGTAATGAGGATAACACCGTTACGTCCGGCTTCACCATAGAGTACCGTTGCACTCAATCCTTTCAGGATACTGATTTCCTTAATGTTGTTAGGATCAATGTCCAGAAAACGACTTGATGCTGTGGCTCCTCCGTTAATAAAGTTATTGGAGGTGTTCGTTTGCGAGTTAAACGGCACACCGTCAACTACAAACAACGGTTGGTTTGTGCCGGTAATGGACGAATAACCACGAATGATTACGTTCGTTCCTGAACCCGCAATACCACTCGTTTGCGTGATATCGACTCCTGTCGCCTTACCCCTGAGGATTCTGGCTACATCCGCCTCTTGCCTTCCTGCAAGCTGTGAACTACCAATTGTCGAAACCCCATATCCAAGGGCTTTCTTTTCGCGTCTGATACCGAGACCGGTAACAACCACCTCGCCGAGCTCGACCCCTTCTGACAACGTAATGTCCATTACGTTAGAAGACCCAACCTCTAATTCCAGTGTGGTATATCCTGTGTAGGATATTACCAAAAATGCGCCGTCTTCAGGAACATCCAAGCTATAGTTACCGTCGAAATCTGTAACGGTACCTACAGTTGAACCCTTCACAACAACGTTTGCACCGATCAACGGCTCGCCAAGATCATCGACGATTTGACCGGTAACAGTTCTTTGCGCGAGAGCAAGGCTCACGGTACAAAAAACCATTAACAACAACAGTGAGAGTTTTTTCATACTAATCTGTCTTTTGATTTAGTAATAACAAATAATTCAAATCTGGTCTGATTACCGTACCATCACTGGTTTAGAACGAATCTTCACCTTTGAGTAGCTTGGCAATCGCGGCTAAAATAGAACTTTTCGCAATACACTCGATGCCAATTTTTAGATTTTCTTAACAAGAAGTCTTAACAAAAAGTTAGCGCGCGACATTTTCATAACGCTGCTAAAGCATTTTCGATGCCAGCGACACAAAAAAAATATTTGACGCGTTTACCGATTATCTGCACGAATTGGTCGATGAAAAATCTGATACACCCGACAAAAGCATTGGCATCAGTACACTTGCCTCACATTGAAGGCGATTATCGAAGCAATCGCAGATACATATCGATGACATTCTCTATCCCAAAGTATAGCGCATCACAAATGATTGCATGCCCAATCGACACCTCCATCAGCCCGGGAACATTTTCTGCATAATATTTCAGATTGTCCAAATTCAGATCGTGACCTGCATTGACACCAAGTCCAGCCTTTACTGCCCGCTTGGCAGTCTCGACATGTGGAGCGATCGCACTCTCCCTATTTTGAAAATAATCTTTCGCGTACCGTCCGGTATAGAGTTCAATCCGGTCTGCACCAGTCTCCATCGCATGATCTACCAATTCAGGCTCCGGATCCAAAAACAGAGAAACCCGGATGCCTGCTTCGTGCAACGTGCTGACAACATCCTTGAGGAATTCCTTTTGTACAAGAGTATCCCAGCCCGTATCTGACGTAAGCACATCAGGAGGATCGGGAACAAGTGTACATTGGTCGGGCTTCACCTGAAGTACCATCTTCAGGAATCGCTCTCCCGGATATCCCTCTATATTAAATTCTGTGCGCACGATATCTTTAAGAGCATAGGCATCGCTGTATCGAATATGTCGTTCATCGGGTCGTGGATGGACAGTAATGCCTTGTGCCCCAAAGCTTTCACAGTCGCGGGAAAATTGGCTCAAATCTGGCAGATTCCCTCCCCTGCTGTTTCGAATAAGAGCAACCTTGTTGATATTCACACTTAAGCGCGTCATGGTATTCAGTTTAAGATGCATATTTCGAGATAAAATTAGTTTCTTGCAACTCTCTATTGCATGCGAAGTCCTCTTTATAAGTTATTTGTCTTTACCGCACTCTTCATCACGGGAACGCTGATGGCCGGATTAATGCTTGGCGTCATTGCTTTGGCAAAAGGATATGGGCTCGCGGAATTCACTGAAATGATGGGTGAAGGTGCACTGTCGCTACCTGCCGACATCGTTCGGGCGTCACTTTGGGTTCAGACTTTGACCACTTTTGTCCTGCCTGCGATCATCTTTGGGCTCTTGTTTTATTATCGCAGTTTTTTTATCTATTTCCAGTTGACGAAGTTGCCCACCCTGAGTGTATTGGGTCTGTCTGCAGTGATACTCATTGCCGGATACCCGCTGGTCCAATTGTCATATGAAGTAAATCAGCTTCTTCCTGTCTCGGATTGGATGCGTGACATGGAACAGGATGCAGCAGCAATGCTGGGCGAAATTCTGAATATGAATTCTCCAGCAGAATATATTGCGACTCTTTTGATGGTGGCGGTACTACCTGCAATTGGGGAAGAACTCGTTTTTCGTGGTATTTTTCAAAAGCAATTTGCTGAATGGACGAAGAGTCCTTTGCTCAGTATTTGGATTGCGGCTTTCGTATTTAGTGCGATTCATTTGCAATTTGAAGGTTTTTTGCCCCGGCTTGTCCTCGGAGGTATACTCGGTCATCTTTACTATTGGACAAAAACGCTGTGGGTGCCCATTATCATCCACTTCATCAACAATGGCGTACAGGTAAGTGCTCTGTACTTTTCAGAAATTGACTTAAGCCAGATCGATGAGTCTTCATCAGAGAAGATTGAATGGTGGGTCGTATTATTATCGACGGCTATTTTATTTATTGCAAGCCATTTACTTATTAAAATGACCAACAAAAGTGAATAACGAGCTGCGTAAGAGAAGTATCACTGGTATCGCCATTTGTGCTACCATTATTGGAGTGACGATGGCCGGCCAACTGCCTACTCAGATCTTTGTTGTATTCATCTGTGCTTTGTGCAGCTATGAATTGATCTCCATAAGTCTGCCTGAGACTGGAAATTTGTCCAAAATTACGTTTGTCGCTTTCACGAGCTTACCGTTGGCATGGATCATTGCTCAAACCCAGCAGGCCGAATCTCTGGCTAACATTTTCCCGGAGCTGTTTAATATGTGGGCCCTGCCCTTGTTGCTGGCATTGTATGTATTCGTCATTATAGCAGCTGGTGCTTCTGATCCATATCGCCACATGAGCTCAATGGCGCTTGCGATACTTCTTTTTTCAGCCGGTGGCATATTTGCGATAGATATTATCAAGATATCTCCGGTCATTATTCTGGGCGTCTTCATTTTGCTTTGGTCAAATGATGTATTCGCCTATCTCATCGGGTCTCGGTTTGGCAAAACAAAGCTGGCGCCGACTATTAGTCCGGGAAAGACATGGGAGGGGTTTGTAGGAGGTGGCATCATGAGTATCGGCACAGCGCTTCTCCTGTCCCTGTGGATCACAGAATTGAGACTGATTGACTGGATCATTCTTTCTGTGATCGTCGTCTTTTTTGGCACGATGGGTGATTTACTGCAGTCGGCTGTCAAAAGACACTACCAGGTCAAAGATTCGGGAACCTTGTTGCCCGGCCATGGAGGATTTTGGGACCGGTTTGATTCATTTATTGGCTGCGTACCATTCATTTCTGTATATCTCGTGCAGACAGTCGCGTGATATTGTGCTAGGACGATTACTTTTGCACCTGTAACAACCGAATATTCTATGCGTATTCATCGTGAAGGTCGCGCTTCGCTTCTCATTCTTGGAATACCTTTATTCATATGCCTTGGCCTGGCAATCACTTCTGGTGCTGTGCTGTGGATAGCATTGAGTATCTGGTTTGGCGGCTTCTTTGTCTTTGTTTTGCAATTTTTCCGTAATCCTGACCGTACGATAGCACATCCGGATGAGAATGCTATGTTTTCACCGGCCGATGGAAAGGTGGTGGCCATAGAAGAAGTGACCGACCCTGAAATACTTACGGACAAGCGCATTCAGGTTTCGATTTTTATGTCTCCTACGGATGTGCATGCCAATCGTGTCCCGATATCAGGAATGATCAAGTATTTTAAATACCATACCGGCAAGTACCTGGTTGCGTGGCATCCGAAGTCGTCAACTGAAAACGAGCGCACAACATTCGTACTGTCAACAAAGCATGGTGATATCCTCATTCGACAAATAGCAGGTGCGGTGGCACGACGTATCATGAGCTATCCGAAAGTCGGTGTATCAGTACAGCAAGGAGACGAACTGGGGTTTATAAAGTTTGGTTCGCGGTGTGATATTTTTTTTCCGATACATGCGCACATTAGCGTTAAAATCGGTGATCACGTCAAGGGCAATATTGATATTATCGCGCGTTTCGACGATTGAGCACGTGTCTTTGATTCCGATTGAAGTTATATGTTCTTCCGAAGAAATTAAATCCGAATCACCTTTCGAATATATTGAATCTGAATCAACTGCCGGACTTCTGAGACTCCGGCTTCATTTGCGGAAAGAACAACACTTCCTGAATTGAAGGTTGATTCGTTAAAATCATAACAAGTCGATCCATTCCAATACCCAACCCCGCAGTCGGTGGCATTCCGTACTCAAGGGCGCGCAGAAAATCTTCATCGAGCATCATCGCTTCTTCATCTCCACGCTTTCCAAGCTCCAGTTGCTCTTCAAATCTTTGCCTTTGATCCAATGGATCATTGAGCTCAGAAAAGGCGTTTGCGATTTCAGTCCGATTGCAAAAAGCCTCAAAACGCTCCACGAGGCCGTCCTTTGATCTGTGCTTTTTAGCCAGCGGTGACATTGATAACGGGTAGTCCGTGATATAAGTTGGCTGTACCAGATGCGGTTCGCATTTTTCACTAAAAATCTCGTCGATGAGCTTGCCGGCACCCATTGACCCATCAACCTCTATGTGCATCTTGTGAGCAACAGCCCGCAGGGCATCTTCATCGAGTCCGCTAATATCTTCACCAGTAAAGTGCTCAATGGCCTCAAACATCGTCCATCGCTTCCACGGTCGCTTAAAGTCTATGACGTCCTCGCCTACTGTCACTTTGGTGGTGCCATGCAAGTCCATTGCTGCCTTTTCTATCATTTCCTCGACGAGTTCCATCATCCATTCATAGTCTTTGTAAGCAACATAAAGCTCTATTTGCGTAAACTCCGGGTTGTGGTTACGATCCATGCCCTCGTTCCGGAAGTCCTTCGAAAACTCGTAGACTCCATCAAAACCACCAACAATCAATCGTTTGAGATAAAGCTCATTCGCAATGCGCAAATAAAGCGTCATATCCAGTGTATTATGATGCGTTTTGAATGGTTTGGCCGCAGCTCCACCATACAATGGCTGCAAGATTGGTGTCTCGACCTCGAGATATCCCTTATCATTCAAGAACTGACGGAAGCTATCATATACTTTCGAGCGCATCTCAAACACTTTGCGCACATCCGGATTTACGACAAGGTCCACGTATCTCTGACGGTATCGCATTTCCGGATCTGTAAACGCATCATGGATCTCACCCTCGGCGTCTACCTTGACAACCGGCAGAGGCCGCACAGATTTACTCAGTACAGTTAGTTCCTTGACACGAATACTGATTTCGCCTGTCTTGGTCGTAAAGACTTCTCCCGTCACTCCGATAAAATCACCGATATCCAGAAGTTTTTTAAAGACATTATTGTATAGTGCCTTATCCTCATCCGGACAGATCTCATCTCTCGAAACATATGCCTGTATCCGTCCTGAAGAGTCCTGAATCTCCGCAAATGACGCCTTGCCCATGACACGTTTCTGCATCAGTCGCCCGGCGATTGAGACCGTTCTTACCAGTGCTTTGTCATCATAAGCCTCCTTGATTTCAGTGGCATATGCTGTGACATCAAATTTTTCAGCTGGAAAGGGATTGAACCCTGCTTCTATGATTTTATCCAGATTTTCCCGTCGTACTATTTCCTGTTCAGATAATGACATGATTCTACCTTATGATTTGAGCATGCAAAAGTCGCATTTTACTTGGGAACTGGCATCATTTTCACGTGTGGCACATCTTAAGGTGTGGCACACCTTAAGGTGTGCCACACTTAGTAGCAATATTTTGGATATATTTTTCTCAAAAATCGAGAATTTTCATTGTTACTTCAAGTCGGAAACCATCGGGATCATTGAAGTAAACGGACTGGAAGTATGTATGATCTTCCTCGGTAAAAGCTACGTTCCTCTCTCCAAGCTTCTTCTTTAAGGCCTCCAACCCTCCACTTTCAACACGAAATGCAAAATGAAAAGACGCCCTGGAATCTTCAGATACAGGTGATCCGTTATCTGAAAAGAGGGCTATCCCGGAATCTCCGGCCAGCATCATTATCGGAAAAGGAGACCATTCTTCGGGTTGAACACGTAAAAGTCCGAGTACTTTTTCATACCATTGAGCAGAAGCGACAGGATCTTTAACCCTTATGGCAACATGATCTAAAAATTCTAATTTCGGCATTTATATAATTTGCCCAAAAATAAGCAGATTTGGAATCTCGTAACAATGATAACGAAGTATTTGTTCAGGTCGTCATACCAGTACCTATTGAGAAGCCATACACATATGCTGTACCCCAAAACCTTCAAGATAGAATTGGAATTGGGCGCCGCGCAGAGGTTCAATTTGGCAGATCAAAACGCTATGCAGCCCTCATTGTCGGAATTGACGAAAATAAACCACCATATAAAACAAAATCAATAATAGATGTCATTGATAACGAGCCCCTCATAAGTGACAAATACTATATCTTCTGGGAGTGGCTTGCGGAGTATTATTGCTGCTCGATAGGAGAAGTAATGAACGCTGCCCTGCCCGCCAATTACAAATTATCGAGCGAGACTATCATCTACAAATTAAACTCATCTCCTCCACCTGACGAGTCCCTGAATGATCATGCATATCTCCTGATGGAAACATTGACTAATCGGGCAGAATTGAATTTAAATCAAGTTCGTGAGCTACTGAATATTAATGCTGTGCTTCCTTTAATTCATGACTTATATCGCCGAGGGTATATTGCGGTACTGGAACAATTGCGCGAAAAATACAAACCCCACATTGAAAAATATATTACGCTCACCACGCATTACCTTAAAGACAGTGACAACATCCATGAAGCCCTCGACAAGACCAAACGTTCGGAGAAACAAACGAGGGCGCTTCTTGCATATCTACAACTTGCACGACAGACCACTCCTGTTCGGTATAAGGACATTCTCATAAAGGCAGATGTAAAAGGAGATGTGATTAAAGCCCTTGAAAAAAAGGAAATATTTATTTTGACAAGCCGGGAAGTGAACAGAATCACCGTGTCTGATGAAGATATTGAGGTAGAAATTAAATTATCAGAAAAGCAGAAGCAGGCATACACAAGCATCATTGAACAATGGAAAACAAAGGATGTCACTTTACTGCACGGAGCTACCGGAAGCGGTAAAACGTGGATTTACAAACGCATCATTCAGGACAATATAAAATCTGGCAAACAGACACTATTTTTATTGCCCGAAATTGGATTAACTGTTCAAATTGTTCAAAGGCTGAAGAGCACTTTTGGCGAACGCGTTGTGGTTGCACATTCGGGATTAAATAATAATGAACGTGCAGACCTTTGGCGTCGCGTGCAGCAAGGTGCGCCGATAGTACTTGGCGTGAGATCGAGTATTTTTCTGCCTTTCGCCGATCTTGCGACTGTCATTGTTGATGAGGAGCATGATGCGTCGTATAAACAAAACGATCCGGCACCGCGATATCAAGGCCGGGATTCTGCAATATACCTGGCGACGTTGTGGAAGGCGAAAGTACTCCTCGGAACTGCAACACCATCTGTTGAGAGCTACTTCAACGCGAAGAAAGGCAAGTACGGACTGGTCAATTTGCGAGAGCGGTTTCAGGCTGCACAATCACCGGTGATACGCTTTGTAGACCTTCGAAAGAAAAGGCTCGCAAAGGACTCGCAGTTTTCCGAGCCGCTTGTTGAAATCATTCAAGAGACTCTCGATCGAAGAGAACAGGTCATTCTCTTTAAGAACAGGCGCGGCTATGCCCCTATTGTGCGCTGTGACATATGTGGGTGGCAGGCGATGTGTGACAATTGTGATGTTGCGCTGACATATCACAAGTACAAGAACAACATGCATTGCCATTTGTGTGGCCTTCAAAAGCAAATACCCCTGCATTGCCCGGCGTGCGCTGCAACCGATATTCGACTGGAAGGATTTGGTACGCAAAAAATTGAAGATGAGATTGCAATTCTATTTCCGACTGCCCGTGTAAAGCGGATGGATTATGACACCACAAGAGGAAAGCACGCCTATCAGAAACTGATTGAGGGTTTTGAAAGGCAGGAAATAGACATTCTTGTTGGCACTCAGATGGTTACAAAGGGACTGGATTTTGATCATGTCGGCCTCGTGGGTGTTATTCATGCTGATCAGCAGCTATATTATCCGCATTTTCGGGCAGTTGAACGCACTTTTCAACTACTCGTGCAGGTCAGTGGCAGAGCCGGTCGCAAGCATGCTGCCGGCAATGTTGTTATTCAAAGCTACAACCCAACGCATCCGGTTTTTGCAGATGTAGCCATGAATGATTATCTCTCATTTTTTGAAATGGAAATTATTCAACGCGAAAACTGGAAGTACCCGCCTTATTATCATCTGATCAAGATCATGCTCAAGCACAAATCCAAAGGAGTTGTGGTAGAAACATCGAATGTGCTAGCCAACAGATTGCGCAACAGGTTGGGCAAGCGTGTGCTCGGACCAGCTGAACCAGGTGTCGCACGTGTGCGCAATCAGTACCTCATGGAGATCGGAATTAAGGTGGAACGAAAAGGTGACATTGCAAGTCGTGTCAAGGATTTGATAAAGATTCTGATATCGGGTATAAAGAAGCAAAAGGGCATGACCACCGTTCGTATCAATGTGGATGTAGACCCCTCCTGACGAGGGCTTATTTTGTATATATTTGCATCCGCTTGAAGAAGCGCTGAACACAGATGTATTGTACCAATATCGGTCTTTATGCATGTTCTAATTTGAAATTTGGGGATATAGCTCAGTTGGCTAGAGTACTTGACTGGCAGTCAAGGGGTCGGGGGTTCGAGTCCCCCTATCTCCACTTGGAGTGGAGGAGTGAAGGAGTTAAGGAGTTGAGGAGTTGAGGAGTGCTTTGCTTGTCGTAGCATTGCGAAGGTAGGGAGGATTTGAGGAGTGAAAACCAATATCTTACAATAGCCATCCGGAATATCATGTTTAATAAAATCAGAGCTGGATTTCGCCTTTTCATCACGATACTCTTTGTTTTTGGCAGAGTGGTGATTTTGATCATTCTGGATAAGCGGGGTAAACTCAGTGATGAAAACCGACTGATCCACCGGAAGATCATTGGTACGGGCTTTGCCAGGCGACTCGGATTTAAAATAACGGTCAAGGGATCGCTACCAAAAAATGAAGCTGTATTGTGTGTGGCAAATCACAGGTCTACCCTGGATCCCATACTTGCTTTTGTTGAAATCGAAGCCTCCCCCGTTTCAAGATCCTGGGTTAAAGATTTCCCTGTGTTTGGGAGAGGGAGCGAACTCACCGGGATCATATTCCTCGACAAGGGAAGTAAGGGTTCGCGTCAACGCGTAAAAGAGAAAATTCTTGAAGAATTGCGCAATGGGAAGAGCATCATGTTATATCCTGAGGGACGAACGAGTCTGGACCCATATACAATTACATTTCAAAAAGGTGCATTTGATCAGGCTGCTTTGGGCGGATTCAGGGTAGTGCCTTATATTTTGGAGTACAGG
>Ga0164313_10003402_pt1 | contig 14181 bp, 10 predicted proteins | sample GuaBasSedimGuay4_FD_113735 | JGI IMG/M metagenome (GOLD analysis project Ga0164313, IMG submission 113735) | Subseafloor sediment microbial communities from Guaymas Basin, Gulf of California, Mexico - Guay4, Core 4569-4, 0-3 cm | ecosystem: Environmental > Aquatic > Marine > Hydrothermal vents... | reverse complement strand
GTCTGATTTACAGAGAAACTCAGTTTCCGGCTGGCCTCCTGCTGCAGGGTTGAGGTTGTAAAGGGTGGAGCCGGTGATTTTTTCAGAGGCTTCTTTTCAATGTTCTCCACTGTAAACTCGCTTTTCTGGCAGGCAGAAAGAAACTCATTGGCCTGTTCGACTCCATCAAATCTTTTGGAGAGGTCAGCTTTCAGGGCAGTCATATTTCCGGTTTTATCTGGAACATTAAAATACCCGGTCACACGAAAGTATCTTTTGGAAGCAAAGTTTTGAATTTCACGCTCTTTTTCTACGATCAGCTTTACAGCCACAGATTGTACCCTGCCAGCGGAGAGGGATGGTTTTACCTTTTTCCACAACAGCGGAGAGAGCTCAAAGCCCACCAGGCGGTCAAGAACCCTTCTGGCCTGCTGAGCATTAACCAGGTGGGTATCGATATTCCGGGGTGTGTTCAGTGCATTAAGTATGGCGTCTTTGGTAATCTCATGGAAGACGATCCTTTGCGTCTTATCTTTGTCAAGTCCCAGCTCTTCATAAAGGTGCCATGCGATGGCTTCTCCTTCACGGTCCTCATCAGTGGCCAGCCATACCATATTAGATTTGGATGCAAGCTCTTTTAACTCCTTAACTATCTTTTTCTTGTCGACCGGGACAATATACTGGGGTGTAAAACCACCCTCCACATCTATTCCCAGATTTTTCTTGGCCAGATCCCTGATGTGTCCAAAACTGGATCTTACGGTATAGGCTTTCCCAAGGAACTTTTCAATGGTTTTCGCTTTAGCTGGAGATTCAACTATTACCAGATTCTCTATCATATTTTTGTTACTCCTTCGTTTATAAAATGATCACAAAATAAATTAAATGAACACCCACCATCAAAACTTTGGTACAAATAATTGTTATTTTTGACGCAAATTAGGTTGTTCATGGCTCAAAAACCTGGCAAAACTACAAAATATTTACTGATCCTCTGGACTCTATACACACTTCCGCTGGTATTGTTCATTGTGATCATGATTTTAATTGGCAATGGCAAAATGGGTTTTCTGCCCGATTTTGCCCGATTAGAGAATCCTCAAACTAACCTGGCCACCGAATTGATTACTGAGGATGGAGAGGTATTGGGGAAGTATTTTATCGAAAACAGGACCTTCGTAAATTACGAGAATCTGGCCCCTCACCTGGTGGATGCACTGGTGGCCACCGAAGATGTGCGTCATTACAGGCATTCAGGGATTGATCTGAGAAGTCTCTCCCGCGTTCTGGTCTATTCGGTTCTGCTTGGTAAAAATGAAGGCGGGGGCAGTACCATCTCTCAACAGCTTGCCAAGAATTTATTTCCCAGGGATACAACGGTGAACAAGACCAAAGTTGGCAGAGCAGCCCATATGGCAGTAAATAAATTTAAAGAGTGGAATACGGGGGTAAGGTTGGAGCGAGCCTATACAAAGAATGAGATTCTCACCATGTACCTGAATACGGTTCCCTTCGGGGGAGAATCCATTGTTGGAATTCAATCGGCTGCCAAGACCTTTTTTAATACCTCGCCCGATTCTCTGACCCTGGATCAGGCAGCCATCCTGGTGGGAATGCTCAAGGCTCCCACCGCCTACAACCCCAGAATCAATCCCGAGCGCTCCTTTCAAAGAAGGAATATTGTGATCAGTCAAATGGAGAAGTATGATTATATTGATTCGGAGCTGGCCGACTCCACCAGGAAACTTCCCGTCAGCGTGGATTATAACCTGGCCAGTCACCTCACCGGACATGCCAAGCATTTTCGCATCTTCCTGTCGAAATTCATGAATAGAACCAACCCGGTCAGGCCCTCCGACAATTCAGGGATCCTTTCCTGGGAACGTTACAGGCGCGATTCAATGCGATGGGCCGATGACAGGCTGTATGGTTGGATCAATAAGAACTATAAACCCGATGGGACACAGTACGACCTCTACAGGGATGGATTGAAAATTTACACCACCGTAAACTTCAAGATGCAGCAATACGCCGAAGAGGCGGTGGAAGCCCAAATGAAGGATTACCTGCAACCTGCTTTTTTTATGGAAAAGGAGGGAAGGCCCAATGCTCCTTTTGAGGGTATAAGCAAGGAGGAGTCCGATTTGATTCTTTTTCGCACTGTGAGACAGACCGAAAGGTACAGATATATGAAGGGCAGGGGGGCATCCTGGGATTCCATCCTCTATTCTTTCGATCAACCGGTGCACATGCGAATTTTTGCATGGAACGGCAACATCGATACCATTATGTCGCCCATGGACTCCATCCGCTATATGAAACACATACTGAGGGCCGGATTTATGGCCATGGATCCTGTCAGTGGCGCCGTAAAAGCATTTGTGGGCGGGCACAACTACCGCTATTTTCAGTATGAACATGTCTACCAGGGACGAAGACAGGTGGGTTCCACCATCAAACCTTTCCTCTACTTACTGGCCATGCAGGAGGGTTACTCTCCCTGTACCAGGATCCCGCTGGTATCCACTACTTTTAAGAACATCATAGACAATAAGGATACCACCTATACCCCCACGGCCCCGGGCCGGAATATCTTTGCTGGAAAGATGGTCTCATTGAAATGGGGCCTGGCCACCTCCCATAACTGGGTTTCAGCCTGGTTATTTAAGAATTTCAATCCACAGAACGTGATTAGCCTGATGCGAAAAATGGGGGTTACTTCCTATATTGATCCCGTACCCAGTATGATCTATGGAACTTCCGACATTTCGCTGGAGGAGATGGTCGGTTCTTTTAACACCTTCTCCAACCGGGGTATTTATGTAAGTCCCACTTATGTTACGCGCATCGAAGACAGGTATGGCAATGTAATCTCCACCTTTCATCCCAGAGAGGAGGAGGCCATCAGCCAGGAGACAGCCTACCTGATGCTTAGCCTGCTCCGGAATGTGGTGGATATGAGAGACGACTACAGGGGAGAGTTTTACGTCGGGACCTCTAACAGATTGCGTTGGAAATATAAGTTTGAAGGCGAACTGGCTGGTAAGACTGGAACTACCCAGAACCAGAGCGATGGCTGGTTCATTGGACTAGCCCCTAAAATCACTGCAGCAGCCTGGGTGGGAGGAGAGGACCGTTCCATCCACTTCGATGAGCTTAGCATGGGATCGGGGACCAATATGGCTTTACCCATTTATGGAGAATTCTTTAAACGGATCTATGCCGATTCCACATTGGGTATTTTCATGTCAGATGATTTTGAGAGGCCTCTTGATTTCTATGTGGATATGGATTGCCCGGATATAAGTGAGGCCAACAGCAACAGCGACTACGACGATTTCTAGGTTTATTCCGGACTGTTATTTACCCTTTTGGTGGCGTACCACCACCCTGTTTTCGCAAACCCTTACCTTCCAGCCAGGATGCAAAATCTCCCTGGCTTTTCGGTAATAGAGTAAGGTTCGGATACTTGTTTCCCGGTTCTCGTTCCCTTTTTTGAACTCTCCGCTGAATTCATAGCTGGTGGAGTAGGTATGTTTGCTGTGGTAGATCCGGATAATCTCCACCACAGTGGCAATGATGCGATAGATCTCCCCCCTGTTGGTTTCACTGTATTCATCCTCAAATTCATCACTAAGCACGGAGAAGTTTACGATATTCTCCAGATAGGAGTTTTTCTTTTTGGCAAACAGGACCTGGTAATGGAGGCCGCTTTCAGTTTCAAAATAGTATTCGGCACCCGACTTGATGGCAGGACATTGGATAGAATAGGGAGGAATGGTTGATTTAACATCATCCCTGAACAGGGGCAGTTCCATTTGTTGAAAGGGTTCCATTACCCAAAGAGGTATTTGGGAATCTCCTGTACCCTGTTTACCTCCACAATCTCCAGGTTAAACCTGGATGGATCGATCCTCTTTTTATTGAAAGCAGGCATGAGGATTCGTTTCATTCCCAGCTTATCGGCTTCTCCCAGCCGCTGATCGATTCGGGTTACAGGACGAATTTCTCCCGATAAACCAACTTCACCGGCGAAGCAGGTGTAAGGATCTATGGGAATATCCACCGTGGAGGAGAGAATGGCTGAGATCACTGCCAGATCGATGGCGGGATCGTCCACCCTTATCCCCCCGGCGATATTAATAAAGACGTCCTTACTGGCCAGTTTGAAACTGGCTCTTTTTTCCAGTACGGCCAGGAGCATGCTTAGTCTGCGGGTATCAAATCCTGTGGAAGTCCGCTGGGGTGTTCCATAGACAGCAGTGCTTACCAGTGCCTGCACTTCAATCAGGATGGGGCGTACACCCTCCACATTGGCAGCAATGGCCGATCCGCTCAGATCGGCAGGTTGCTGATTGATCAGCAACTCGGAAGGGTTGACAATCTCACGCAAACCCTGCCCGGTCATCTCAAACACTCCAATTTCGGAAGTGGAACCAAAACGGTTTTTGTTGGCACGCAGGATTCGGTAGAAGTGATGTGTGTCTCCCTCGAACTGAAGTACAGTATCCACAATATGCTCCAGCACCTTTGGTCCAGCAATGCTACCCTCCTTGTTAATGTGACCGATAAGTATCATGGGGATGTGGGTCTCCTTGGCTACCCGCAGAAGCTGTGCCGCGCAATCTCTTACCTGGGAGATGGTTCCGGGGGCCGACTCAATCTCTTCGGAATAGAGGGTTTGAATGGAATCGATGATCAGGAGTTGGGGCTTTACCTGTTCCATCTGGGTAAGAATGACCTGGAGGCTGGTTTCAGCCAGTACCTGGCACTGTCCTGATCCTCCACCCAGTCGCTCGGCTCTCATCTTAAGTTGCTGAGGACTCTCTTCCCCTGAAACGTAGAGCGTGTTTTTATCTATGCGGAGTGCCACCTGAAGCGCCAGGGTTGATTTACCTATTCCGGGTTCTCCCCCAATAAGAATTAACGATCCGGGGACAATCCCTCCTCCAAGGACCCGGTTGAACTCCCCGTTTCTCAAATCGATGCGGGTTACCTGGTCCGATTGCACCTCGTTCAGATTCTTTGGTACCACATAGGAATCTTTGCGAACAGAGGTAGAACGGGCCGGCCCTTTGGAAATTTTCTGTTCCACATAAGTGTTCCATTCGCCACATGAATTGCATCTACCAATCCATTTGGCAGACTCTGAGCCACAATTCTGACAAACATATACCGATTTTACTTTTGCCATATCAGGTTGTTCTGTCTATAATGGAGGTGGAGGAGTAGCCTTCCAGCAGCGGGATGGTTTCCACCCTTCCTCCCCAGGAGTGCACCTGTTGGTATCCCACGATCTCTTCTACCTTATAGTCTCCGCCCTTGATAAGGACATGAGGTCTGATGGCGTTGATCAGGTTCAGGGGGGTCTCTTCAGGAAAAATGACAATGTGATCCACAAATGCCAGTCCACCCAACACCTCGGCCCTGGCCTGCTGATTATTTACCGGACGCCCTGGTCCCTTGAGCCTGGTTACAGACTCATCGCTGTTTAGGCCCACCACCAACAGGTCGCCAAGTTCCCTGGCCCTTGAGAGGTAGTAGATATGTCCCCTGTGCAATACATCGAAACACCCGTTGGTAAACACCAGGGTCTGTTTTTCCCTGAAAGAATCCGTAAATAAATTCTCAATCCGGTCGAACGGAATAATTTTTTTAAGGATCTCTTCGTAACTAAGCATCTGATTCGGCTTTTCTACCAATCCCTTTTTTCCTGGTCGATAGTGCCAGTACAAGATACGAAACTGCACCCATTAATATGGTAAGCAGGGAGTTGGATTCATGGGCCAGGATGGCGTAGGCTCCACCCAATTCGCGGGAGAAGCCATACACATAGACCAATCCCATGGATGTGATCCAGTGATAGGCACCAATACCAGCCGTTACAGGAGCTGCCATTCCAAGTCCCCCAATGACCAGCAGAAACATCCCATCGATAAAGGTAAGGTTTGAAGTCTCCTTCAGTGAAAAAACCACCATCCAGGTCATTAATATATAGAGGAACCAGATTAAAACAGAATGGAGAATGAATTCCCATTTTCGCTCCATCTTGTAAATGGTTTTCAAGCCATCCAGGATTCCAATAAGGATCTCTTTAATTTTGTGCATGATCGCAAACCTGCCCAGTTGTTTTCGGAACAGGTAGATGAGCAGAAAAATTCCCAGGAATCCGCCTCCAATCATTAGCCAGAACATCAGGGCACCACCAAATGCTCCCACAATTTTTTCCTGGAGGGGCATAAAAACCTGCTTTCCGAAAAACTCCCCAAATTTATCCATCCAGCTTAAAAGGAGTATGAACAGAATCAGAAGAAGCATCAACAGGTCGATTACCCGTTCGATGATCACTGTTCCAATCAGTGAATCCACGGGGATCTTCTCCTTCCTGCCCAATGTGATGCAACGGGTCACCTCTCCAAGTCTGGGCAAAGCATAGTTGGAGAGGTATCCTATCATCAGGGAGTGATAGGTGTTCCAGAAGGAGGGTTTAAATCCCAGGGGTTCGATAAGAAGCACCCATCGCCGGGCACGGCTGAAAAAGGAGATAAAGGCAAAAAAGAGGGAGAGCCCGATCCACCAAAAATTAACTTCCTTGAGAGTAGATGCCAGTTTATCAAGCGCAATGCCCCGGAAAGCAAAATAGAGCAACAGAATTCCCAGTGCCAGAAATCCGGCGATTTTCAGAATTTGTAACAGGATTTTTTTCAAAGGAAGAGTCAGTTTAACTTATTGGAGGCTGTATGGGGGAAAATAAGTGAGGGTTTAAATATTTTGGCCTCATCAAAGTCCATGCTGGCATAGGATATAATGATAATGATATCCCCAACGGCCACCTTGCGTGCTGCCGGCCCATTCAGACAAATTTGTCCTGTTCCCCGTTCTCCTGTAATAACGTATGTTTCGAGACGCTCACCATTGTTTATATTCACGATCTGAACCTTCTCATTCTCTATAAGATTGGCTGCATCCATAAGGTCCTCATCAATGGTAATGCTTCCAATGTAGTTCAGGTCGGCTTCTGTTACCGTTACCCTGTGAATTTTCGATTTTACTACTTCAATGTTCATATCCTTTGTAATTGTCTACAAATTTAATCAAAATTCATATTATCGATAAGCCTTACTCCACCTAATTGAACAGCTAAACAGCCCACTTTGTTCACCTTTTCCTTCCAATCTATAACGGGTCTAAGCTCTTTATCCTCAACAATTTCAAAGTATTCCAGATGCATATCTGGTTGCTTTTCAAACTGTGAGGTCACCCAAGTTTTTACCTCTTCAGGTGATAGCAGGTCCATTTTTTGAGTTGCACGCTTCAATGTGGAGTGAATAAATGGGGCCAGTTTTCGGTGGGCGGCACTTAGCTTTACGTTCCTTGAACTCATGGCCAGTCCATCCTCTTCGCGAATGATGGGGCAGGCTACAATGGAGATATCCAAATCCAGGATCTTCACAAGTCTTCGCACAATAACAAATTGTTGGAAGTCCTTTTGCCCAAAATAGGCCCTTGTGGGATTTGTTAACCGGAACAGTTTACTGACTATCTGGGCCACTCCATTAAAATGGTCCTTTCTGTGTTTACCCTCCATCACCTTATCAAGGTTATCCAGGTAGAAGGTACGTTGATCTTTTTCGGGGTACATCTCCTCCAAGGAGGGAACAAAAACCAGATGGACCTTCAGTCTCTTAAGCAGGGTCAGATCTGCTTCAAGGGTCCGGGGATAGTTTTCAAGGTCGGATGAATCGTTGAACTGGGTGGGATTTACAAAAATGGTAACCAGAACAACATCATTTTCCAAAATGGCCCGATTAACCAAAGAAGTATGACCCGGGTGCAATGCTCCCATGGTGGGAACCAGGCCTATGGTTTTCTCGCTGGAAACAAGCGACGAAAGGTGACCTGACAGCTCAGTTTTTGTCTTGTATACCTTCATTCAATTGATGAGATGGCAAATATAGATAAAATGGAATCAATTATTTTTAGTAAATTTGCATGATTTCTAATGGAGGCTTACACGATGGAAAGTAAAAAGGTATTATTTGTTTCTCAGGAGATTACACCTTACCTACCCGAATCTGAACTTTCGCTGATTGGCAGAACGCTCCCTCAGGCTATTCAGGAGACTGGCAAAGAGATCCGAACCTTTATGCCGAAATATGGGAACATCAATGAACGAAGGAACCAGTTACACGAAGTAATCAGGCTGTCGGGAATGAATCTGATCATCGACGATACAGATCATCCTTTGATTATCAAAGTGGCTTCCATACAGGCTGCACGAATGCAAGTCTATTTTATTGATAATGAGGATTATTTCCATAGGAAATATACAGTAACGGATGCAAAGGAGAATTTTTTCAAAGACAATGACGAACGTATGATTTTCTTTGCCAGGGGAGTGCTGGAAACAGTTCGTAAATTGCGCTGGTCACCCGATCTGGTGCATTGCCATGGCTGGTTTACCTCGCTGGTACCTCTCTACATTAAGAAGGCCTACCGTGAAGATCCATTATTTGCAGATTCAAAAGTGATTTTTTCCATTTATGATAATGGTTTTAATCTTCCTTTAGACAGCTCCTTTTCAGAGAAGCTCCTTGTGGATGGAGTTTCGTCCGATCATGTCTCCATGATTAAAGACCCGGGTTACGAGAACCTGGTTAGTTTAGCCGCCACCTATTCAGATGGACTGATTCAGGGCAGTGAAACTTTGCCCGGACCGGTTACTGACGTCATGAAAAGTGCCGGGAAGCCGATCCTCGATTATGTGAATAGCGAACAATATGTGGAGGAGTTTGCCGTTTTCTACGACAGCATCATCAACAATTAAACACTTTATTTTTCGATGAAGAAGAGGGATTTGTGGGTTATTTCGATCATGATGATCATGGCCGGATTCATTTCGTCATGTGAGATCGGGAGCAGTGGTCTGGGTGAAGATCTGTTGCCAACAGATGATGAAGTATCTTTATTGTATGACACCATCTTTGAGATCCATGCCTATCCGGTAACGGGTAATCCGCTCACTACATCGGCAACAAATTTTGATCCAAACAACCTAATGTTGCTGGGAAGGGTAGAGGATACCATTGTAGGTAGATCCGAAGCTGCAGTAATCACCCAATTCAATAGCACTTCCGGTTATATTGTTGGGCCGAACACGGAAATTGACACCCTGATGCTTTCCATCCTTATTAATGACTATGTGGGCGATATGGAGCAGGAAATTACCATATCGGTTCATGAGTTCCAGGAGCGAATTTTTTTCGATTCCATCTATAAATCTGACTATGATGTAGAGGGAAAATTCAATCCGGTACCCCTTGTGGTAAAGAGCATTGTGCCCGAAGATGGAACCACCGTTGATTTTGTGATTGAAGACCAGGAATTTATTGATAAGTGGCTGGCTATAGGGTCGGATACGAACTTCTTCCAAAATGATTCTGTGTTTAAGGACTATTTCAATGGTTTTTATATTACTGCCGAGACCCCCTCTGAAGAGGGTACAATGGCCAGATTGCTGCTAAATAATACCCTATCCAGGGTCTCCCTTAACTACGCCAACGATAGCACAGAGGTTGATTCAACAGCCGGTCGGGATTTTGTTTGGACCTACTTTTCCATCAATGAGTATTCATCCCAGAAGGTTAATACATTTGTAAATGATCATTCGGGGACTTACCTCTCCACCATCATCGATAGCAAGACCGCCAGCTCTGCATACAGTTATGTACAGGGGATGGCCGGTGTGAATACCCGCTTCTCTCTGGTCAGCCTGGCAGAGTGGATGGCAAAGTCACCCCTGTCCATCAACTCGGCTACACTGGTCTTTGATGTGGTCCCTGAAGAAGAGAGCGGGATTGCAATCGCCGATCTTCCAAACAGGCTCATGCTGGGAACCATTCTTAGTGATAGCGCCTACGAGCCTATTTATGATTACATTGTCCTGGTAAGTAGCCAGCAGGCGAGCAAGTTTGGGGGCTATAAAAAGGCCGATGCCGAAGGGATGTTTTCCGATACAACCTATGTCTACAAATTTGAAATTCCTCTCCACTTTCAATACATGGTGGATGGGGAAAATTCGGTCAATGATTTCATACTTCAGGTGGACGATGGAAAAATTAATCCGCGATTTTCCAAACTTTGGAGTAACCTTCCAACCAACAATAGACGTATAAGGCTAGAAGTTGTATACCTTAAATTGTAAATGTGTACCTTTAAGTGAGGTGCCTCAGTTTTGAGGTACCTAAGATCGAAATTACCTTAAACGTTTTAGCACATGTGTGGAATAGTTGGTTATATCGGGAATAAAGATGCCTACCCGATTCTTTTGAAAGGATTGAAAAGACTGGAGTACCGTGGGTATGACTCGGCGGGGGTTGCACTTCTAAACGGTGAAATATCCATCTATAAAAAGAAAGGGAAAGTCTCTGAGCTTGAAGATCATGTGAGGGGTAAGGAGACCAAAAGTACCATAGGAATAGGTCATACGCGGTGGGCTACTCACGGAGAACCCAACGATCTCAATGCCCATCCTCATCACTCAGAGAAGGGTTTATTTACCATCATTCATAATGGAATCATAGAGAACTATGCAGTGCTCAAGAAAACCCTGATGGATCAGGGGATGAGTTTCTACAGTGAGACCGATACGGAGGTGCTGGCCAACCTGATCGAATATATCTATACCTCGCAGGATGTAAGCGTGGAGTCAGCTGTGGCACTGGCTCTTCAAAAGGTGGATGGGGCCTATGGTCTGGTGGTTATTTCCACGGAAGATCCCAACCTGATGATTGCCGCCCGTAAAAGTAGCCCGTTGGTCATTGGGCTGGGAGACAAAGAGTATTTTATTGCTTCCGATGCCACGCCCATTGTGGAGTATACCGACAGGGTTATCTATCTGAATAACGACGATATGGCCCTGATCAGAAGGGACGAGCTGGTATTGAAAAATATGGGTAGCAACGGGACCAGTGTCAATATCCAGACCCTGGATCTGGGAATTTCAGAGATTGAGAAGCAAGGGTATGACCACTACATGCTAAAGGAAATATTTGAGCAACCCCGCTCCATAGAGGATACCTTCAGGGGCCGGATCCATCCCGATACCAACGAAATCAGGTTGGGAGGGCTTCACGCTGTAAAAGAACAGCTTGTGAATGCCAAGCGCATAGTGGTGATTGCCTGTGGCACCTCATGGCATGCGGGATTGGTAGGCGAATACCTTATTGAAGATATGGCAAGGATTCCGGTGGAGGTGGAGTATGCTTCCGAGTTCCGTTATCGCAATCCCATGATTGGTCCCGACGATGTGGTCCTGGCCATTAGTCAGAGTGGTGAAACAGCGGATACGCTGGCAGCCATTCAGCTGGCCAGGGAGGCTGGTGCGCTGGTTCTGGGGATCTGTAATGTGGCCGGATCGAGTATCTCCCGGGAGACCCATGCCGGAGTTTACACCCATGCGGGAACCGAAATAGGGGTTGCCTCCACCAAAGCGTTCACTGCACAGGTAACCGTAATTACCATGATTGCCATGATGATTGGGAAAGAGAAGGGACTGTTATCAGAAGATCGTTTTGCTAAACTGATATCTGAACTGAACAACATACCCGGTAAGATTGAGAAGATACTGGAGCAGAATGAAGAGTTCAGGCGCATTGCTGAAATATACAAGGATGCTACAAATGTCCTCTATCTGGGTCGTGGAGTCTCTTTCCCGGTTGCACTGGAGGGAGCATTGAAGCTCAAAGAGATCTCCTATATTCATGCAGAGGGCTATCCTGCTGCAGAGATGAAACATGGTCCCATCGCACTGATCGATGAGAAGATGCCTGTGGTATTTATAGCCACCCGAGACAGCTCTTACAACAAGATTGTAAGCAACATCCAGGAGGTTAAAGCTCGCAATGGAGTGGTAATTGCCATCGTTACAGAAGGAGATACGGCCATTAAAGAGATGGCAGACCATGTGATAGAGATCCCGGAAACCGATCCGGTACTTGTGTCCCTTCCCTCGGTGGTTCCGCTGCAGTTAATTGCCTATCACATTGCACTCATGCGTGGATGTGATGTGGATCAGCCCAGGAATCTGGCTAAATCCGTCACTGTCGAGTAGTCACCAACGGGGGTGATTTGATTTTTAGGTCTTCATCCCGAACCATTGTTCATCATTCCCAATCTGAGTTAGGGAATTATTTAATGATTCAATGACATCCTCAAAAGGATACTTATAATTGTTTTCTCTTTTCATCGCATGCATTTGGAGTATCCATATACTGGATTATAATCCCAAAGCCCTGACATGAACTACTCACTTCATGTTAAAAAAAGTGTGTTTTATCTAAACTATAACACCTTAAATGCAACTTTAATGTAAAATTTAAGTAAAAAGTAAAAGGTGTCAGAAAGGACATCCTTTTTTTTGCCATGCATATATTATTCGATGATAAAAACTTTAAGCATAAGCCATGAAAAATATTGGTCTCATTAGCCTAATACTATTTGCCGCATTTGCGCTCTTCAGTTGCCAAAAAGACTCCCCGCCCATAGATAATCCTGAAGATGACTTTATTAAAAAAGGGAATTTACTAATCAATAGCAATCCTGCCCAACTGGCAGCAAGGGTAAGCTATAAAAATGAAATAGTACCCATTGAGGATACGGAAACTTCCTCACACCTGAAGAGTACTGATGATTTTCCGGAAATAGACCTGACAAAGAATTATGTTTTTAAATTAAAGGCCGAAGTTGATCCTCCAGTTTACCATGGTAATACGCTGCAAGCAACCCATGTCACCATCAAAGATGATTATGCTATTGTTACCTATAACACCCGCGGGTCAAAATGGCTGGGTGGTATAGAAATATTTGATGTTTCTGATTTAAAGAATCCGGTGATTATTTCAAGCGCCATACTGGTAAATACGGATGTAAGTGCTGTAGACTATGCAGATGGAAAAATTTATGTGGTTGGTGCAACAGGAGATTTTGAAGAGAAAGGGTTTGTTTCGCCCGCATTTATGGAAGTGATATCACTGGATGCAACAATGGCCTTTGAAAAAGTAGAAACCATCATAGATATTTCTTCCTATGCCGGAACCGATATTAAGGTAGCAGCCGGTCAGATATTTGCAACCAGCGGTTCCGCTGGTGATCTCACTATTTTTGATGCTGCTTATACAAAAGCAGGTACAGAGGAAATCTCGGATGCCCGCTCAGTTGATGCAAATTCAGATCACCTTTACGTCTTGCAAGGTCAGGAAGGGCGGGTGAATGTATTTGAATTGCCTGATGCCACCTATACGAAGACGTATCATCTTGGCGGAGCGACCATCCCGGAATCTAAATCTGAAATTGCTGTTTCAGATGAGTATATTTTTGCCGCATTGAATGAGGGAGGACTTTCTATACTCAATCTCGACGGGAGTCTAAAGCAAAGCCTTCCAAAACCAGCTACACCTTCCGGCGCTTTGGATGAAGCTCATGTAACCAATAGTGTATCTCTCAATGGCGACCTTGTGTTGATAGGAAATGGTGAGTCGGGCGTTTATGTGGGCGGACTTATTGCAGAAGATAGTGATAACTTATGGATGTTGGGGGCTATGAATTTTGGCGAATCCCAATCCGCAAATTTTGTAGAATCAAAAGACAATGTGATTTTTGTTGCTACAGGACTCGGAGGATTAAAAATACTTGCCATAAGTATTGACGAAGGGGTACCCGACGATGTTGATCCTACCGATCCCTGTGAAACATTGATGGCAAATATTTCGGAGATGTTTCCTGAGAGGCTGGATGTGAGAAATGTTCATGATGACCTTTTCAGTGAAACTGCCGTCCTGAGTATTCATGTTACAGAGGAAACACCCGTTTTCGTTTCATTCATTGATGAAGGAGCCGGATGGAGAAATACCTTCGGTTACTATACCTATCCTGCGGATAACCCACCGCAAAGTATCGAAGATCTTGAAATGCAGATCGTTTTTCCAAACGTATCAAAAGTCGGAGAAGGCGGTGGCCTGGATTTTGGAGACCGAGTACAATTGGGTGACGGAAGCTTCCCGGCAGGAACGGTAATAGGCTTTTACCTTGTTGCTCAGGGATGGAAAAACGGTCTTACGGTAGATGGTGTCTATACACATTATACAGATAAACTTTTTAATATTGATCAGGCCCAGCAATCAACCCTCTTTATAAGTAGCGATT
>Ga0164313_10003401_pt1 | contig 14183 bp, 6 predicted proteins | sample GuaBasSedimGuay4_FD_113735 | JGI IMG/M metagenome (GOLD analysis project Ga0164313, IMG submission 113735) | Subseafloor sediment microbial communities from Guaymas Basin, Gulf of California, Mexico - Guay4, Core 4569-4, 0-3 cm | ecosystem: Environmental > Aquatic > Marine > Hydrothermal vents >... | reverse complement strand
TGCAAAAGACAGCTCGAAAAGTGGTGCTATTATTGTTGAAAAATTTATAACGGGTGAAGATTATAGATTGTTAGTAATTAATAATGTATTGGTTGCAGCAGCAATTCGTACTCCAGCACATGTAGTTGGCGATGGGAAATCTACCATACAAGAATTGATAGATGAGGTAAATAAAGATCCTCGTCGAGGGTATGGTCATGAAAAAGTATTGACCCAAATTACTACTAATGAATTAACAAAAACATTGATAAAAGATGCGGGGTATACCTTGGATTCGGTTTTAACAGAAGGAGAAAGACTCATTTTAAAAGATACCGCCAACCTGAGCACAGGAGGAACTGCCGAAGATATTACAGATATTGTACATCCTGCAAATGTTTCGATGGTAGAACGAATTTCAAAAATTATCGATTTAGATATTTGCGGAATCGATATTATGACTACTGATATTACTAAACCGATTTCAGAAACGGGAGGAGCAGTATTAGAAGTAAATGCAGGGCCAGGATTTAGAATGCACTTGGCACCCACAACTGGATTACCAAGAAATGTAGCTGCTCCAGTGATTGATAAATTATTTCCGAATGGAGATATAGGGAGAATTCCTATTATAGCAATTACAGGAACTAATGGAAAAACAACGACTACCAGATTATTAGCTCATATTGCAAAAATGAACGGACATCGAGTGGGTTATACCACTAGTGATGGAGTTTATATTCAGAACAGATTGTTAATGACAGGCGATTGTACAGGTCCAACGAGTGCTGAGTTTGTACTGAAAGATCCCACTGTAAATTTTGCAGTGTTGGAATGCGCTAGGGGAGGATTACTTCGTGCCGGACTTGGGTTTAAAAAATGTGATGTTGCGATTGTTACTAATGTGGCGGCAGATCATTTAGGATTAAAAGGAATCCATACCGTAGAGCAATTGGCGAAAGTAAAAGGAGTGGTTCCTGAAACGGTTTTGCCAGATGGTTATGCGATTTTAAATGCTGATGATGATTTGGTGTTTAATATGCGCCGAAATATAGATTGTAATTTGGCCTTGTTTTCTATGGATGAAAACAATCCACACATTAAAGCATTGCAGCGAAAAGGTGGAATTACGGCAGTTTATGAAAATGGATATGTAACTATTTGTCGAGGAGAATGGAAAATGCGAGTGATGAAGGCGGAGAATATTCCTTTGACTTATGGAGGGAAAGCAAAATTTATGATTCAGAATGTATTGCCTGCAATTATTGCTGCCAATGTACAAGGCATAAGTATTGAAGATATGAAAGCAGCTTTAGAAACTTTTATTCCATCGGCTTCACAAACTCCAGGACGATTGAATCTTTTTAAGTTTAATGATTTTAGCATTCTTTTGGATTATGCTCATAATCCTGCAGGAATGAGAGCACTTCAGGCATTTACAGATGAATTAGATGCCACTGTTAAAGTGGGAATTATTGCAGGCATTGGTGATAGACGTGAAGAAGATAATAATGAGATGGGAAGTATTGCTGCCGAAATGTTTGATGAAATTATCATTCGTCAAGACAAACGACTGAGAGGTAAAACCGAAGAAGAACTTATTAAAATGCTAGACGATGGGATTAAAATGAAGGATCCTAATAAGAAAACAACCATTATTCCATCTGAAAGAGAAGCGATTTTATATGCGGTCCGAAATGCTGTAAAAGGATCGTTAATCATTTTGAGTAGTGATGTGATACCAGATGCCTTAGAATTAGTTAAAGAGTTAAAGGAGTTAGATTCTAAAGGAGAATTAGCAGGTATATAAATTATCCTTCGCTGAAGTTTCTGATAATATAAAAATAGAAAAGCCGCTCCCCAAAGCGGCTTTTCACCTCAATACATAATCGAAACTTAACTCAATTATACTATTCTTCCATCACAACTAAATCTGTTGCAGATAGATTTGATTTGTTTTCTAAAGCACTTAATCTAGCTTCTAATTGCTCGTATTTGGAGAGTTGCTGTTTTAGTTTTTTGTTTTCGGTTTCAAGTAGAACAACTTTGTCATTAAGTTCTTTAATTCCTGCGGTGAGTATGGGAGTAAGGCGAGAATAATCTACCATCATAGGATCGGTTTTTACGTTAGAATCCGAACTTCCAATTACAGCTTGCGGGTAAATTAATTGTAATTCCTGAGCAATAAACCCATATTCTGTTGTCCCTAAATTTGCTTTGTACTCATATTTTCTAGGCTGTATATTTTCAATTAGACTAAGTGCATTATCTATACTGATTATCTTAGTTTTTAAACGCCTGTCTGAAGTAGTAGCATAATTTACACCTGCAACAGTTCCTGTAATTTTCCCTCGAATATTATTGCTCCCATCAAAAAAGCCAATAAAGTTATTTGAGGTATTAGGCACAGCAGCACTGATCTTTATCTTAAGTGCATCTGAAGTAGTATTAGTAGAATAATTGAGGATTTGAGCCACATAATCACTAGCAGCAGTTTCTCTAACATCTAATTTATAGGTAGGTAAGTTTACTCCTATACCCACATTCCCATTCGTGTAAATATCATCACTAATACTATTTGGAGGTGTGCCTCCAGTTTCGAACCAATCGGCATCTTGTAGAGGAGATAGATCTACGCTAGCACTAGAACCGTTTTCTATAGCTATTGCTAAAGAGGTGCCTGTTAGTGTTGCACTGGTGATATTTTGGTTGTCTGTACCGGTACCGTCTTGTAGTGATGATAAATCTATGACTTGATTGGTGCCATTTTCTATTCCTATTGTTAAATTTGTTCCAGATAATACTGAGCCAGAGATGTTTTGATCGTCTGTCCCTGTACCGTCTTGTAACGAGGATAAGTCTACCGTATAAGGAGCAGCACCGTCATCTTCTAATGATAATCCAAGTGTAGTTCCAGATAACACAAATTGATCTACAGTTTGGTCGTCTGTTCCAGTTCCATCTTGAATTGAAGATAAATCTACCGTTAGGGGAGCAACCCCATCATCCTCTAAAGAGATCCCTAGCGTTGTTCCAGATAATGCAAATTGGTCTATGGTTTGGTCGTCGGTTCCTGTACTTGGTGTTGCCCAACTTAAATTACCAGAACCATCTGATCTCATGACTTGTCCATTACTACCTCTTGAGGAAGGAAAAATATACTTGTCAGTAACGTCTGTGCCAATTGATACCCTTCCTAAAAAATAACCTGCATAACTACTTGCTTTTGGGACATAAGAATAAACTCCATAATGAATTCCCCCAGCAGTATTTGGAATATAATTATAAGAACCATATTTTATTCCATTTCCAGCCCCAAGCAATCTATTATGAGTTCCATAGTGTGTGCTAGACCCTGAGTTGCTGATAAAATTATAAACTCCATAAATTGGGAGAGAGATATTCCCGCTAAAACTGTTTTCAACACCATAAACTCTTGACCCCGATAGATATTTAGCAATATTTGTTGTAACACCTGCATAAGAATTATAACCCGTAAATGCAGCTCTTGATGCAAGGGTATACGAACTATTAACATCTACCAATATGCCATCCCCAGTAGTACTATTATGTTCTATTCTCATAATACTACTATTATTTGACTTATTGCCTATATATATTTTACTAGCTAATACTGGAGATTCAATTAATAATTTATAATCAGAAGAAGCAACTGCTCCAATTGAAATATCTCCTAAAGAACTTATTCTAAATGCTTCAGAACCAAAAGAACTATAGGCAGTTACCCCATTTGTAGGGCTAAAAAACCCTGTAGTGGCATCTAAGAATCGTATGCTAGGATCTGCACTACTACCACTATCAAATTGTATTTCATCTACTTTGCTAATGTCATCTGGATCTAAATAGTATAATGCAGAATCCCAATCTATAATACGGTCACTAATATATAGGTCATTGTTTGTTGCGTTTGTATCTCCTATATAGACATTGCCATTTTGGCGTTCAATATCTGCTCCTACATCAGTCCAGTCGTCATCTCCAGCTAGGCTAGATAAATCTACTGTAACTGGAGAAGCACCATCATCTTCTATAGAGATTCCTAAAGTGGTGCCAGATAGTGCAAATTGGTCTATTGTTTGGTCGTCTGTATCAATTGTACTGGTATCTACCCAGCTAATATTTCCGGAACCGTCTGTTATCATTACTTGGCCATTGGTTCCTCTTGTAGAAGGGAAGATGTAATTGTTTGCAGTTGTGGTTCCAAAAGAGACTTTTCCTAAAAAGTAACCTGCGTAAGAATTAAGTTTGGTAGCTTCAGAGTATAATCCATATTTGTTTCCTGAAGTATTATCTTCTGATATAACACTTCTTAATCCAAAAATTGTTGTACCTAAGTTTTCAGAAATTGCGACATAAACATCACCTATTTGACTAGTTGCTTTTATTGCAGTATGTGAAAAATTTCTATTGCTAGAAAGCACATTAGCATTTATTATATTTTTAGTTGCATCACCATTTATAGTTGCATCTATTAATGGGTTATTATTTGAATTATTAGCCCCTATAGATAAAATTTTAGCATTAAAACTATTTTTCATATAGATGTCATAAGTGGAGGAAGATGTTGTACCAATACTAATTTTCCCACTTGAATGAATTCTAAATGCTTCTGTACCACTTGCACTATAAGCTGTTGTTGCATTTGAGGGACTATAAAACCCAGTATCGCCGCCAGAAAATCTAATGCTTGGGTCTGAAACACTTCCACTATCAAATTCTATTTCATCTACTTTACTAATATTGTCGGGGTCTAAATAGTAGTTAGTAGCATCCCAATCAATAATACGGTCGCTTACATATAGATCGTTATTTGTAGCATTAGTATCTCCAATATAGACATTACCACTTTGGCGCTCAATGTCTGCTCCTACATCTGTCCAATCGTCATCTGCTACTGAAGAAGCATCTATAAAACTAACTTGCCCAACACCATCTGTTACCAATAGTTGGTTTGCACTTCCGTCTGTAGTTGGAAAAGCATATCCTGTTCCTGAGGGAATTCCTATTTGAAATTCACCATTGGTACGTAAGATGTTATTGTCAAATTCACCATAGATAAGTGCATTTTCTGCATCTGCATTAGAATTTTCTATATACAAGGTATTGCTCCCTAATTCATTCATACCTGATTGATATCCTATAAAAACATTTGAACTTCCAGTTATGTTGTTTCCCCCTGAGCCATTTCCTATTGCAGTATTATTATTCCCAATTGTATTGGAATACAAGGCACTCTTGCCTAAGGCATTATTGCTGCTACCAGTTGTTTTAGAATAAAGAGAGTATGCTCCAATTGCAGTGTTATCTACGCCTGCTGTATTTAACCTGAGAGAGGTAAGCCCTAGGCTAGTGTTATAACTTCCAGTTGTATTAAAAAGTAGTGAGTTGACTCCAATTGCAGCATTACCAACACCTGTTGTATTAGAAGTAAGAGATGTTTGGCCAATAGCTGTATTACTAAAACCTGTTGTATTGGAACTAAGAGATGCACTTCCAACAGCTGTGTTTTGTGTTCCTGTTGTATTGGAATGAAGTGAATAATACCCATTTGCAGTATTACTCCAACCCGTTGTATTTAATTTTAACGCTTCAAACCCAACACCAACATTTTTATTATCTGTACTATCATCACTAGCTCCTGCATTAACACCTAAAAAAACAGAAGAGCCGTTGTTGGTTCCATCATTATCAGACTTACCATCACTCAGATTATTAATGCCCCCTATTGTTGTTGTAATCGCTGTAGTAACTGTAGTCCAATTTGTAGTGTCATTATGCCAATAATAAAACCCTTTTGTGGGGGTTCCGTTACCTGTAACAAAAACAATCATGCCATCTTGGTCGGCTCCAGGATTCGTTGATGGAAATTCGTCTATTCTTGGGAAAAGCAATCCATCTGTATTAGAAGGGTTTGCTTGATTGGTCGCACTTATATCTAGACTTGCTTTGGGGTCTGTATTGTTAATCCCCACTTGCGCATGAAGCAGTGTGCTAAATAATAGTATAGCAAAAAGAGTTAGTATTTGTTTCATAATGATATGTATTGAGGTACATAAAAAAGGGTTTTTGTTTCTTTTTGGGGAAGAAATGATGTGCCTTAATTTAATATAAAGAACAGGGCTAAAGTATAGGGATAGAAATGAAAGGGCATCACCCTTTTAGGTGATATTTTAAGAGTTTAGAATTTCTCTAATTTTCACGATGGCTGTTGCACGGGAATTAACATCCAGTTTTTCGTAGATCTTTTTTACGTGAGTTTTAACTGTATTAACACTTACAAAATTGCCTTCTGCCATTTCAAGATTGTTATTTCCAAGATAGATTCCATTTAAAATATCAAATTCTCTTTGAGTTAGATTTGTGGGAAGTGAGTTGTTAAATATTTCAATACAAAAAGAACTTGGCTTTTTAATCCCCTGAAAATTAGATAGGGCAATTTCAATCCCTGTAAAAAGGTCAGCTTCTTCAAAAGGTTTTACAATATAGCCCATAGGATAGGTGTGCTTTACCTTATCCAAAATGAGTTTGGTGGAATAGGAAGTAAGAAATAAAAAAGGAATTTGATAGTGTTGATTAAGATGTTCGGCAATTAAAATTCCGTCAGTATTATTTCCAAGATTAATGTCTAATAAGGCAATATCTGGATTTGTGGTTTTTAATATGTCGAATGCTTGTTCTTTATTGTATGCATTGCCTACTACATCATAATTTACCTGTAAAAGAATTTCTTTAATATCTTCTGCTATTAATGGTTCGTCTTCAACAATAAGGACTTTTATTTTTTGCATTTATTCAACTTTAAATTTACTTATTATTAATGTAATCCTAGTCCCATTTTCTGAGCTTTTTAAATCTAAATCAGCTTCTAATTTTTGGCTAAAAGAGCGGATTAATTTATATCCTAAACTGTCTGCTTTTTCAATTGAAAACCCTTGCGGAAACCCTTCTCCATTATCTTTTACTTCTAATTGAAGAGATCCATTATCCAATTTTAAACCTATCAAAATCGCTCCCGAATCTCTATTTACAAATGCATATTTAAGCGAATTACATATTAATTCGTTGATGATTAACCCTAGTGGTATTATGGTATCCACATCTAATTTTAGAGGTTCTATCTCTGTTTTTAGGTGAATAGTTTTAGAGTCTGTTTTATAAGTGGACACCAAGTTATTGACTAATTTAGTTATGTATTGCTGCATATCTACACCCACTAAATTTTCGTCTTGATATAAATTTTGGTGTATGAGCGCCATTGCCTTAACACGGTTTCTTCCTTCTTGTAGTGCTTGATGAGCGGTACTATCTTTTGTTTGACGTTGTTGTAAACTTAAAAGTGAAGAAACTACTTGTAGGTTGTTTTTGACACGATGATGGATTTCTTTTAATAAAACTTCTTTTTCCTCTAAAGCTTTAGAAATTTGTTTGTTTTTAGTGCTGTTTTTATAAAAGAAAAAACTTATGAGTATTAATAAAATCCCCGTAAAGGCAAGAATATAATAAAGAAGCTTTTGCGCTGCTTTTTCTTTTTCTAAATCTCTCTGTACTTTTTCGGTTTGGTATTTTGTTTCCAACTCGTAAACAGTTTGATCCCGCTGCCCTTCTTTTATTTCCTCATAAAGTGTTAAGTATTTGTCGCGATATTCTAGTGCTTTTTCAAAATCTCCAAACTCCCTGTAATATTTTGAGATTGCCATTAACATTAAGCTGTTTGGCCTTTGTGCAATAGATTCTTCAATAAAAATAGTAGCACGATTTAAGATATGATTCATATTAGTAGAATCTTTTAAAGCAGCTTTAGCATTTATTAAAAAGTAAAGATTTTCCTCTGAATCTGGATTGTCTGGGTTCTGTTCTGTTGCAAGTAATAAATAAGGAAGCGCTTTGTTGAATTCTTTTTTTCTAAGATATAGGTTGCCAAGATTTGCATAGGTACTATAATCGAAATCCCTTCGAACATCTATCGTTAGACTTTCAACAAGCATTTTTTCTGCTGCTTTGTAATCTTTAAGAGAAGAGTTGACAGCTCCTAAATTAACCAGACATTTTTTCTGAATTAAAATATTGTTTTCAACCTTTGCTCTATTGTAGGCTATGGTATAATATTCTTTGGCTTTCTCAAAATTATCTGAGGTATGAAACATCACCCCTACAGAATGATAAATAGAAGTGGCATATTCTAAATTGTTTTCTTCACATAATTTAATACCTTCAAAATAATATTCACTCGCTCGATCATAATTTCCTGTAACTATTTCTTCGTAAAGACCTTTGGCTTCTAATGCAGTGGCTTCACCAATTTTGTAATTGTTTTTTTGAGAAATTGATAAGGCTTTTTCAGTATAAATGAGTGCACTATCATTTTCGATGATGGTATACTCCCAAGCTAGATCAACATATAGCTGCACTTTTTCTGAAATAATTGAAGAAGTATCAATGGCATTTAGCAGCCTTTGTTTTTCTGAAATGGTCTGACTAAAAACAATAAGCGGGAAAAGAAAAAAGAAAATGAACTTCAAAAATAAATAGATTTGGTTAGCTGAAGCAATATAGCAAAAATTGAGAACTAAAAATTGACTGCTTTAGGTAAGAAGATATCACCCTATGCCAAGGCTTCGGATGATTGGATATAGAAAACCCATCACAGGTGTGATGGGTTTTCGCCCCAAATTTGATTAATAACGAACGTTATCAACCTACTTATGTAAGATGCTAAGTTACACAATAGTTAGCTGAACTCGTGATGATGTAATCTTATTCTTACAACTATTTTTAATTGAATGTTCTTTACTTGTGTTGTAATAAGGGTTTTAGCTAAAAACTAGAGGAATGTTAACTCAATTTATAGTATTAATAGGTTTTCCTGCAAAGTGTTTAATAAAGCCAAAAAAGACAATATAACCATAGCATAAAATTAGCAATAGTAAGGCAAGTTTAAAACCAAAACCGTCTGTTAAATATCCATATAAAGGAGGAATGATTGCTCCCCCAACAATTGCCGTGCATAATAATCCAGAAGCTTGAGGTTTTAAATCTCCTAAACCATCTAATGTTAAAGTAAAAATTGTAGGAAACATTATAGAGTTAAATAAGCCTACTGCTAAAATAGACCACATCGCCGTTAAGCCATGAGAATTAATTGAAATGATGATCATTGTTATTGCCAATATTGCAAAAATACTCAGCACTTTTGTGGGTGCGATTACTTTTGTAAGATAGGCTCCAATAAATCTACCCACCATTGCACCACTCCAATAAAATACAACAAAAGCACCTACAATGGCTTTGCCATCTAACGCTGATAATTCAGTATTTAAAAGAAATTTAACCAAAGAGGACATCGTATTATTTTCAGAAATTACCGAAACCAAATTCATATCCAGAAAATAATTTACCAAATAACTGCCAATGGCAACCTCAGCACCCACATAGAGAAAAATGCTAAAAGCACCCATTCTAACTAATTTGTTATTTAATAGTTTTCCGTAGCCATCACGCGGACTTTCATGCATCAATGTTGGAAGATTGGTGAATAAAAAGAAAATCACCAACAAGCCAATAAAACCTGCAATTAATAAAAATGGAGCTTGTACTGTTCCTGCTTCAGAAATATAATATGCGTTCCTACCTAATTCATCCATCGCCATTATTTCTTCTGATGATTTTATAGTGTCACTCAACAAAAAGGAAGCGCCAATTAATGGAGCAATTGCGGTTCCTAATGAGTTGAAAGCTTGTGATAAATTAAGTCGGCTAGAAGCACCATCTTCATTTCCTAAGAGAGCAACATAAGGATTTGCTGCTACTTGAAGTATTGTAATTCCTCCTGCTAAAGTAAAATACCCAAATAAGAATATTCCAAAATTCCGAAAGGAAGCAGCAGGATAAAACAGTAAGCAACCTATTGCCATAGTTGACAAACCAAGAATGATTCCTTTTTTATAACCAATTTTTGAAAGTATAAATCCTGCCGGAATGGATAGTAAAAAGAAAGCTCCAAAAAAAGCAAACTGCACCAATCCTGCCTGAAAATAAGACAACTCAAATACATCTCGTAATCTTGGAATTAAACTATCTACCAAAACGGTGATAAATCCCCAAAGGAAAAATAAAGTAGTAATAACTATAAATGCAGAACGATACGATTTTTGTTGATTCATATGGAGTTTTTATTATTTATTGTAGAAATCAGATTTGAAATTTTCATTCTTCCCATCCTTATAAATAGAAGCAGAAAAATGCTCGTGAATAGAATAATATCCTGTTTCTCCTTTTTTATTCAACGCAATATATCCCACTTGAAAATTCTTGAAATTCGGATTTTTGGTTACAATACGTAAAATCGCCTCTTCACAAGCTTGTTGAGGTGTTCGTCCTTGACGCATCAATTCAACAATTAAAAAACTCCCCACTGTTTTTAAAACTTCTTCGCCCAATCCTGTGGCAGTAGCTCCGCCAATTTCATTATCAATAAAAAGCCCTGAACCTATTATTGGAGAATCTCCAACACGTCCTGCCATTTTAAAAGCGAGTCCGCTAGTGGTACAGCCTCCAGAAATATCCCCATTTTTATCGATTGCCAACATCCCAATCGTATCGTGATTTTCTATATTGATAATGGGTTTGTATTCTGATTTTACCTTCCATAGTTCCCAGACTTTTTTGGATGCTTCGGTAAGTAAATCAACTCTTTTATGACCTTCTGAAACCGCAAATTGTTCAGCACCTTTACCTGCTAAAATTACATGGGGTGTATTTTCCATCACTTTTCTAGCTATCGAAATGGCGTGAACTATATTTTGCATATAAACCACAGCTCCATAATTGCCTTCTTTGTTCATAATACAAGCATCTAAAGTCACATTTCCATCACGATCGGGCAATCCGCCCAAACCAACAGATTGCCCTTCTGCATTGGCTTCTTCTATCATACAGCCTTGTTCAATGGCATCTAAAGCAGAGTTGCCTTCATCTAAAACTTGCCCTGCTTTATTGGTGGCATTTGGAACATCCCAAGTTGCAATTACAATAGGGAAAGTTGCTGGTGAATTGTTAGATTCTGCTGCTATTTCAGCACTAGTATCTTCAGTTGTGTTCTTTGCTAAAACTGTTGCGCCTACTGCGACTCCAATTCCCGTAAGAGATGCGTTTTGTAAAAATTTTCTTCTTTTCATTTTTATTATATTTTAATTTCATCTATAAAAATCCAGGCTTTTCCATTCTGTGGAGCTCCTAAATGCCATTTTGGTAACTCACCTAAATTTTTAGCAATGATTTTTATATATTGGTAGTAAGCACTTGGTTGTTTAAATTCAACTCGTTTAATTTCAATTTCTTTAGAGGGTTGTACAGTATCAAACTCTCTTTTTTCAAATAAGGTAAACTGTATACCATCTTTTGAAACCCAACACTCCACTTCGGTAGGGAAGAAAATCCAACTCTCTTGGTTTTCTAAAAAATTAACAGTTACTAAATTAATAGATTTTGTTTTACCTAAATTGACTGTTGCAACCACATCGGTATCTTGATATCCTTGCCAAGCTCCCGTTCTAAAATCTAACGAACCTCTTAGTCCGTCTATCAATGCATTATCTCCTCCAGCGTTATATTGATTGGCATATTCGGTTTCTAAAGAGATACTCACATCCGGATCAATTTTATAGAAATTAGTGGTTAATGTACTGCTTTTAACTCCATTTTTTTCTGAATATGTTTTGAGTATAGCATCTTCAGATATCGTAATTGGGATTTCATATTTTTTAAATTTTGAATCATCTACACTAAAATATATATCGGTTTTGCCTGAAGCTACATCCAATTCAATAGTCGTTTCGTTTTTAAAAGCAACTTTTCCTTTTGCGATAAAAGGAGCAGGGGTGATTAAATTTTCTTTTATTTCAGTTTTAGGAATTTCAATATCTTTTGTTCCCCATTCTGAAGGGGTATTGGTCATTGTAAAAACCAAAGTACCACCATTCATAATTTCTTGGTGGGTGATATAACTTTTATTGAATTCTTTTCCGTTTAAGGTTGCCGAAGCAATGTAAATATTCTTTTCGGATAAATTTTTTGCAGCTACAGTAAATTGTTTTCCTGATTCTAAATTAATGGTAGATTTTTCAAATAAAGGAGTTCCGATGATATAATCGTTGCTTCCAGGAGTCACAGGATAAAACCCTATGGAGCTAAACACATACCAAGCACTCATTTGTCCACAGTCTTCATTTCCAGAAATCCCATCGGGACTATTTTGATATAATTCTGTGGTTATTTGATGAACTTTTTCTTGGGTTTTATGTGGCTTGTTTACAAAATTATAAAGGTAAGCCATATGGTGACTAGGCTCATTTCCGTGGGCATATTGGCCGATTAATCCTGTAATGTCTGCTTGATTTCTACCAGCAGTTTCTTTTTTGGCAGAGAATAATTTATCTAGTTGTTGCTCTAAACTATCTTTTCCGCCCAAAAGATTTATAAACCCAGAAATATCTTGCGGAACATAAAAACTGTATTGCCAAGCATTGGCTTCGGTGTAATTAAAATTTACCTCGTAGGGGTCAAAAGGTCCAAACCAAGTATTTCTAAATCGTCCTCGCATAAAGTTGGTTTCCGGATCGAAAACATTCTTGTAATTCTGTGCTCTTTTAGAAAAATACTGATAGTCTTCTGCTTTATTTAAATCCAATGCCATTTGTGCAATTGTCCAATCATCGTAGGCATATTCCAATGTTTTTGAAACCGATTCGCTTTCTTCTTCCACAGGGATAAATCCATATTCTTTATACGATTTCAATCCCAATTTATCTTGCATCGCGCTATGTTTCATTGCTTGAAAAGCTTTTTCAATATCATAGTCTTGAATTCCTTTTAGATAGGCATCTGCAATTACAGGAACCGCATGATAACCAATCATACAACCGGTATAATTAGCTGATAAATCCCATATGGGCATGATTCCACCTTCGTTGTGTTTTGCTATAAATGTATTGATAAAATCGTTGGTTCGGTCTTGTTCAATAAGAGTGTAAAGTGGGTGTGCAGCTCGGTAAGTATCCCAAAGTGAAAAAACAGTGTAATAATCAAATTCATTGGTTTGGTGAATTTCTAGATCCATTCCACGATAACGACCGTCCACATCTTGATAGAGATTTGGAGCAATCATGGTATGATATAAAGAAGTATAAAAAATTGATTTGTAATTTTTATTTGGACTTTCCAGCACTATTTTTTCGAGTTGTTTTTCCCAAGTTTCTTCTACTTCGGTTTTTATTTGATTAAAAGTTTTGTTCCCTATTTCTTCTTCTAAATTTTTTCGAGCACCTTCTTCATCCACCGCTGAAATTCCAATCATTACATATATTGGTTCGTTGTTTGGGTTAATAAATTCAAATGATTCTTTTTTAGGGATTACTTCGTATATTCTACTCCAGTCTTTTATAGGATGAGAAAACTCAATATAATAGAATAACATTTGTTTTTTCGCCCAAGCTTTTGAATGTCTAAAACCTTTTATTTTTGTTTCTGAAATAATATTAATAGAATAACCATTTAATTCGTCTCTATGCTCTAAATCTAAAATAATATATTGATTTTTAGAAGTAGGATATTGATATTTATGCATTCCAGATCTTTTAGAAACAGTCAATTCAACTTCAATATTCGTGTCGTCTAAATGCACTTTATAATAGCCAGGAGAGGCTACTTCATTTTCATGAGAAAAAAGGGAGCGATAGCCACTATCGCCATTTGCGCCATTATTAAATTCAACTTTATTTGTAGGCATTAACAAAATATCACCATAGTCGCTAACGCCAGTTCCGCTAAGATGTGTGTGCGAAAAACCATAAATATATTCATCACTAAAGTGATAGCCGCTACAGCCATCCCAACCATCCAATCTAGTGTCTGGGGAAAGTTGCATCATTCCAAAAGGCATTGTAGCTCCCGGATAAGTATGACCGTGACCTCCAGTGCCAATAAACGGATTTACGTATTTAATTAAAGCTTGGTCTTTTTTCGCAGGTATTATTTTATCACCTTGTTGGCAACTAAATAACAGTAAACTAAAAATAAATAGGGAAAAATATTTTTGCATCAGATTTTAAAAGTAATAAATTTATTAAAGTCAAGTTAAAAAATACAGGAATTACTTCAGGTATTTATAAAGAACTTATATTTAAAAT
>Ga0164313_10003400_pt1 | contig 14186 bp, 7 predicted proteins | sample GuaBasSedimGuay4_FD_113735 | JGI IMG/M metagenome (GOLD analysis project Ga0164313, IMG submission 113735) | Subseafloor sediment microbial communities from Guaymas Basin, Gulf of California, Mexico - Guay4, Core 4569-4, 0-3 cm | ecosystem: Environmental > Aquatic > Marine > Hydrothermal vents >... | reverse complement strand
GATCATTTTGATTCTACTGCTGTCCGCACTCATCTAATGTATATCATAAATCGCCTTGAATCTGTATTGGGTGATTTTAGAAATACTGCTTTAAAAAGCTTCTATCTGGCAAGCTACGAAGCACGTGGATTTGTCTGGACATCAACAATGGCATCAAAATTCAATCAAGTAAATGGATATGACATTTCTAAATTTATTCCTTCTCTTTTTGATCCGGAATTATTCTCTGCCGGGATCACAAAAAAGGTCCGGGTTGACTTTAAAAAGACTTTGTCGGAATTAATTATAAATAATTTATATAAAAATGCTAAAGAAGTTTGCAACAGTTATGGTTTAAAAATTAATTGCGAAGCAGGCGGACCGGGATATCCTCTTTATAACGGACCCGCAGAACCCCTCAAGGCACTTGGTGCTTTGGATATTCTAAGAGGCGAGTTTTGGATAAACCATTCCAGATATTATAAAGATAGTAACGGTAAAGACAGTATTGATATATTGCGCGTAGTAAAAGAAGTTGCAGCAGCGTCTCATATCTATGAAAAAGGAATTGTTGAAGAAGAGGCATTTACCTCTTTCCAACATTGGCAGGAAGGCCCTTTTGACATGAAACCTTCGGGCGACCGGGCATTTTGCGAAGGTATGAACCGCGTGGTATTTCATGGTTTTAGCCACAATATAACAGGCTCAGGATTCCCCGGCTACGTATATCATGCCGGCACTCATTTTAACGACAAGCGTGCATGGTGGTCAAAAGTTAAGCCGTTTATCAATTACATATCACGGCTTTCATCAGTTTTTCAGGAAACAGATTTTGTGTCAGATGTACTCTGGTATTACGGCGATAAAATACCAAATTCCGCAACACCTAAAAATGCTCATTTTAGTGTAGGTGCGGGTTATGATTATGAAGTTATAAATACCGATATACTTTTAAATAACCTCATGGTAAAAAATGGAAAACTTGTTTTATCAAATGGTGCATATTTTAGTTTATTGGCATTGGAAAACGAAGAAGCAATAAACCCGGATGTTTTAGTTAAACTCAGGGAATTAGCTAGCCAGGGAGGCATTATCGTTGGTGACAAACCAAAAAGAATTACTGAAACAAAAAAATCTCAATTATCACCAAAAGATGGCGTAGAACTAATAAATCAACTATGGACAACTACGACAGATAAAACAGGTAAAATCTTTTCTGGAATAACGCCGATAGAAATGTTGAATAGACTTCATGTTTCTCCGGATTTTAATTATTCTGATAAAGGATCATTTCTCCTGGATTTTATTCACTATAAAAAAGACAAGCTCGATTTCTATTTTATCAGTAACACATCAGATAATTGGGTTTCGCGAGAATGCAGTTTTAGGCAACAAGACAAAATACCTGAGATTTGGGATCCGATTACAGGAAAAATCATTCCTATTCCAGTTTACAATCAAAATAATGAATATATAAGCATGCCTATAACTTTGGCGCCCCATGGTTCACAATTAGTTGCACTGCGAAAAACAACCCCAATACCCCATTATACACAAATAACTTCTGACGGTCAGCAACCTCCTCTTTTAGAGTTTACAAAAAATGGAATCCTTTTATTGAAAGATGGCATTGTTGATCTAAAAAATAAAAATCAATCTAAAACCATAAATAACAAAGTACAATCTCAAACGCTGGAAGGGGCATGGGAACTATTTTTTCCTGAAAACTGGGGCGCTCCAAAAAAAGCAATTTTTCCTGAATTAACTTCATGGACAAATTCAGAAATAGAAGGCGTCAAATATTTTTCGGGCACTGCAACCTATAAAAAAACTTTTCAATATGAAATTCCAGCAGGTTCCTCTGACAATCAGAAAATTTATCTTGATTTAGGCAATTTATCGAAAGTAGCTGAAGCTTGGCTGAATGGCCAACCTTTGGGAATAACCTGGTCCTTACCTTATAAATTTGATGTGACAAACATCATAAAACCAGGTGATAATAATCTGATTATTGAAGTTACAAATACATGGTCGAACCGGCTAACCGGTGATGCAATCACAGGAGATAATTATACCAATTCCAATATTTCAAGTACAATAGTTGCGACAAAAGGAATTTTACCTGGCGATCAAACCCGAATCCCCTGGGAAGAAGTTCCTCTGATTATGTCTGGGTTATTAGAGCCGGTAAGTATAAAAACCATATATTTATCAGAATAAAATTTTTTTACCAGTAAACCTAAATGATATGACTCATCTGCAACTACTAGACATTATTGTAATCATTCTATTTTTTATCATTATTTTTTCAATCGCAGCTTATTATTCGCGACAGGGCAGTAAAAACACCAATGCCTTTTTTCTTTCAGGACGCAACCTGCCATGGTATATTGCTGGAACTGCCATGGTAGCCACTACTTTTGCAGCAGACACCCCCCTGGCAATAACCGAACTTGTCGCTAAAAACGGGATTGCCGGCAACTGGATGTGGTGGAATTTGATCATTGGCGCAGTACTTACGGTCTTTTTCTTTTCACGTCTCTGGCGGCGCTCCGGCATTGTGACGGATGTTGAATTTATAGAATTTCGCTATTCAGGTAAGACAGCAGCAGTACTCCGTGGATTCCGGGCACTTTACTTAGGCTTGTTAATGAATGCCATCGTTATGGGTTGGGTCAACAAGGCAATGGAAAAAATATTCCGGGTTATTTTCCCGGAGTATAATGCATTCTTATTAGTTGTAATTCTTGTTATTATCATAGCAATCTATGCTGCAGCTTCTGGTTTGGTAGGTACTTCACGCACAGACAGTTTTCAATTCGTCTTTGCCATGATTGGTTGTATTGTCCTGGCAGTAATTGTTATCCAATTGCCCGAAATTGGAGGGATGGCAGAATTAAAGGCAAAATTAGCCCCAGAGGTTATTGACTTTTTCCCTCAGATTAGCCGTGTGAGCGCTAAGGGAGTAACCGGTGGTGTGCTGGCCTTAACAATGGGTGCATTCATTGCGCATATGGGTTTACAGTGGTGGTCAAGCTGGTATCCGGGGTCAGATCCTGGTGGTGGAGGATTCATCGCACAGCGTATGATGTCCGCAAAAAATGAGAAGCACAGCCTTTATGCTACCCTGTGGTTTACAGTTGCAAATTTTACTTTACGTCCCTGGCCCTGGATCCTTGTAGCTCTTGCTGCTTTAATCATTCTGCCTAGAGAACAGTCACCGGATATACTCCTAAAAGAAAACCCGGCACTTTACGAACAGGTAAAAATCGCACATCAATCACAAAGTTTATACGAGACCACACGAGATCAGGAATTTCTTGATTTCTATGAACGTTACGAAAACACCGTTGATCCAGGAGTGATGTATCCCAAACTAATGGTCAGGTATTTACCTGTTGGGCTACTTGGTATGTTGATTGCTGTATTTTTGGCTGCCTATATGTCAACGATTGCATCACTCCTTAACTGGGGGACATCCTATCTCATCAATGATTTTTACCGGCGATTTCTTAAAAAAGATGCAAATGAAAAACATTATATCCTGGCATCTCGTATGGGAATGCTGCTAGTCGTCATTTTTTCACTGGTATTGACCCGTTATGTATTAACAACCATTTCAGGGGCATGGGAGTTTATTCTTGCTGCAAGCGCCGGTACCGGCGGTGTATTAATTCTTCGCTGGTTTTGGTGGCGCATAAACGCCTGGTCAGAAATTGCTTCAATGATTACTCCATTCATTATATTTCCAATTGCCAAATTTGGTTATGGAATGGAATTTCCGATTACCCTTTACCCAATTGTGGCCGGAACAACCATTGTCTGGTTATTGGTAACATTTTTGACCGAACCAGTCAATCATGCCCATTTGCTGGCATTTTATAAAAAGGTTCATCCTGGAGGTATAGGCTGGCGTCGCATAGCCCGGGAATTACCCGACGTAAAAAGTGACACCGGTTTTGGCAAGATGTTTTTAAGCTGGTTGTTTGGGGTAATACTGGTTTATTCAAGTTTATTTGGCATAGGAAAGCTAATATTTGGGGAATATCTAAGTGCCTTTCTATATTTATCTCTGGCTGCCATTTCAATCGGCGTAATCACTTTTAATTTAAAGAAAAGTGAGTTCGAAACTTTGGAAGAATAGGGGCATTACGAACAATTGTAATAAGGAAAAATGAGACTAATACAAAAAGTGTTTACTGGGATTGCTTTGTTTTGTCTTCTTTTTTCAAGTACTTCCTGCTCTACAAAAACCGAAAAGATCTATCCATTTAATGATCCTTCAAAATCAGTTGATGAAAGGGTGGAAAACTTGCTCGATCACCTAACACTGGAAGAAAAAGCCGGTTTTCTCTCGGGCGAAACAATGTGGTATCTGCAAGAGATTTCAAGGCTTGAATTCCTAAAATGCAAGTTACAGACTGTGGACATGGTGTCACTGTAATTCTTGATGAGAATGACGATTATTCCAGATGTGCAACTTCTTTCCCGATAGCAGTTAGAAAAATCTTACCTCCTCCGTGTCACCGACAGGGGACTCGGAGGGATCAAGCCAACAGTTAAAATGGATATATAAATTGTTAAAAAATATGGAAAAATTTCCAAATGACTTTGTATGGGGAACATCCACATCAAGTTATCAAATTGAAGGAGCTCACCTGGCAGACGGCAAAGGACCCTCAATTTGGGATACCTTTACCCAAATACCAGGTAAGGTTGCCAATGGTGAAACTGGCAATACTGCCGCAGACCATTATCATAAGTTTAAAGAAGATGTGGCTTTGATGGCTCAAATGGGATTGAAAAATTATCATCTTTCAATTGCATGGTCGAGAGTTCAACCTTTAGGCCGGGGCGATGCCAATCCTAAAGGCATCCAGTTTTACTCCGACTTGATTGACGAGTTAATTAAAAATGGGATTACCCCCTGGATAAACCTTTACCATTGGGATATTCCAACCGCTTTACAGTTGGAGACAGATGGCTTCCTCAATCCGGATATTGCAGATTATTTTGCAGATTATGCAGAACTATGTTTTAAAAATTTCGGCGACAGAATCAAAAACTGGATGACATTTAACGAACCATGGGTTTTTTCAATATTATGCTATGGTCATGGGGTTTTAGCTCCGGGAAGAGTATCGAATACCGAACCATACATCGTTGGCCATAACATATTAAGATCGCATGGCAAAGCAGTAGATGTTTATAGACGGAATTACCAAAAAGAGCAAAATGGAAAGATAGGCATTATTAATAATTGTGATTGGCGGGAACCTTTGTCTGATTCAGTAGAAGATAAAGCAGCTGCTCAACGTTCCCTGGAGTTTTTCTTAGGCTGGTTTGCCGATCCCATTTATCTGGGTGATTATCCTGATATAATGAAAAATAATGTAGGTGACCGCTTACCGAAATTTACAGAAGAGGATAAAAAACTCATCAAAGGCTCATCCGACTTCTTTGGCATAAATCACTATTCAACAGCATTAGCAGAAAACGCTGAAGTGAATAAGAAATATGAAGTGAATGTTTATGACAACGGATGTCTCTTTGAAGATGAACGGGTTGTGTTACATGCAGATCCCACCTGGAAAAAAACTGAAATGGGCTGGAATATTGTGCCGGAGGGATTGAATAACCTGCTTCATTGGATTGACAAACGCTATGATCATCCCGAAATCTATATAACCGAAAATGGCGTTGCCACTACAGATGAAATTATAGAAGGTGAAATTAATGACCAGACAAGGATTGACTTCCTTAAAGGTTATTTTTCCGCAGCTCATCAAGCGATAGAAGAAGGTGTTAATTTAAAAGGATACTTTGTTTGGTCATTTATGGACAATTTTGAATGGGCTCTCGGCTACGAAAAAAGATTTGGATTACACCATATTGATTTTGAAACAGGCAAAAGAACACCAAAAAAATCGGCCGGTTGGTTTAAAAAAGTAATTGCGAGTAATAGTATTTAATGAACCAAACCATAGCAACCATGAAAATGAAGATAAGAAATTATATCACTCCATTTGTATTTTTCATCGCACTTCAATTTGCTTCTGCTCAAACGGATTTAATGAAGGCGAATATGGATAATTCACTAGAAACTGTTTGGCAGAACAAGGAAATTTTTAATACAAAAACAATCGATAATTGTGAAAACCTGGAAAATTGGGAAAGTGGTGGTGAAGCTAAAATATCACTGTGCAACACCAGAATAAAGGAAGGCGGCAATTCAATTAAATTCTCAACGCCTGTGGTATCAGCAGACAGTTCTGCTATGTACCCAATATCATATTTGGAAAGAAAATTTAGCGCGGATAACTGGGAAAGTTTCAATAGAGTTTCTGTTTGGATATATGTTGAAAATACAAATGCTGAATATATATATCTGTCAATGGACTTTAAGAATGATGGGTTAGAGAAAGTTCCAAATAATTATAAGAAAAAAGGCAGAAACTTCTTTAAGGTTGAAACAAACAAATGGAATAGAGTATTGTGGGAAATTCCATTTTTGCCAAGGGATGAAGTTACCTCTTTAGCTTTTGTTTACACAATAAACGGGAAACATTTTACAGGAGTTGGAGACCGTATTGATATTTATATTGATAAAATTGAGTTACAAAATGTTAATGCAGATTATGAAGAAGGATGGCATGTAGCTCCGAAAAAAATAGCATTTAGTCATACCGGTTATTCCTCAAAAAGTAGTAAGAGTGCATTGGCAAATAATTTAAACGCTGATGAATTTTCTATTGTTGATGCTATTTCAGGCGAAAAAGTGTTGACAAAAAAAATTGAAAATATTTCTTCACGGTTTGGCTCATTTCAATTGATGGATTTTTCTGAATTACGTACCGAAGGAGAATACAAAATTCAAACAGGTGATATTACCACCCGTTCTTTTAAAATAAGCAACAGCGTCTGGACGGAATCCATTTGGAAAAATTTAAATTTTTGGCGTACAGAGCGGTGTGGACAGGAAGTCCAAGGCATTCATGAAAATTGTCATAGAGATGTTTGGGTAGAACATAATGGAAAAAAAATAATCATAAACGGCGGATGGCATGATGCCGGCGATTTGACACAAATGGTTTATAACACTGGTGATGCCATTTATGCTATGCTCGACCTTGCCGCAAAAGCAGAGAATAAAAATTCGGAATTATATAGTGCACTTGTTGAAGAGGCAAAATGGGGCCTTGAATGGATGTTGAAAACAAGGTTTGGCAAAGGTTATCGTCAAAATTTTGGTGGAATATCCAAATATACTGATGGAATAATCGGCACAGGTGATGATATTTCGTTTGAGGCAAAAAATCAGCCATACGAAAATTTCTTAAGCGCTATGGCTATTTCAAAAGCTGCTTTATTCTTTAATGAAAATGATCAAACTCTCTCGGATGAATGTAAAAATGCAGCAATTGAGGATTGGGAGTATGCCACAAAGAAGATAACTAAACTTAATGTTGAATTATGTGGCAATGCCACAATAGCATCTGTCTTTTTATTTAAGCTAACTGGTGATTCACTTTATTACAACAAAGCTATTGAATGGGCAGATGTACTGATAAACAGTCAGCAACAAACTATTCCCGATTGGGATATCCCACTCATTGGATTCTTCTATAAAGACCCGGATAAAAAACAGGTTTTGCGTTACAATCCCATTGGACAGGACCAGGCTCCTATATTGGCTCTGGCTTCCCTTTGTGAGTTATTTCCTCATCATAAGAAATGGATCGACTGGTATGCTACTATTGCGTTATACGCGGAATATATAAAAACCACAGCTGAATTATCCAACCCGTATCATATGATACCCCAATCGATCTACAATGTGGAAGAGGTACATACACCGAGTATCTATGGCCTGCAACAATCGACACTGGCCAAATATAAAAAATACGAAGAGCAGGAGCCACAATACGTTGAACAGGTTAAGAGTGGTTTACCTTTGGGCAAAGGAAATTATTTAAGGACATTCCCGGTTTGGTATGCTCATCGCGGAAGCGCTGGTATTCAGATGGCACAAGCAAAAGGATTGGCAGTAGCTTCTCATCTTCGAAATGATATGGATGGACTTAATCTAGCCGAAAAACAGTTACAATGGGTCGCCGGATACAACCCATTCGCACAAAGCACGATGTACGGTGAAGGTTATGATTTTGCACCATTCTATTTTGTTTCGTCAGGCCCAATTGTCGGTTCAATAGCCTGTGGCATTCAAACAAATGGCAATAGTGACATACCTAACTGGCCGGCATCTAATTGCTACAACTACAAAGAAATATGGACACATACCGCAAACAGATGGTTAATGCTTGTCTCTGAAATATATGATACAGAACCAAAAAATGCTTCCCTGTTAAATGACAAAGATTTGGATTTTTCAATATCAAAGAAATTATTGAGAAATGGGAAAATTGAAATTTCAGTATCTGCCGTAGGTAATAGCGAAGTCTATTTTGAACTACGTGGTTTTAATCTTGAGACCGGACAGGCAAATAAAAAGGTCAAATTTGATCAAAACCAAAAAGAGACTATCAACTGGAAGGTGAAACCAGCTTCCTCCAATAGACCATGGATAGCCGTTGTCATTGCAAATAATGATATGTCCACGAAAAAGGAGATCTATTTTGAAAAATAGCAATATATATATTATTTTAATCTCTTTCAGCGCTGCAGTCGGAGGTTTTCTATTTGGCTATGATCTGTCGCTAGAAGACATCAGTTTGTTCTGGCTGAAACACAGAAATAGAAAAAAACAAACATAAATATTTTGATGTATGCTATGACACCAATAGAAAGAGTATTAAAGGCAATGAATATGGAACAACCTGACAGAGTTCCGGTTATGTGTCAGTTTAGTATTGGATTTATGAATCAACAACTAAAAGAAACGAATATTACTCCAATGGAATTGTGGAATGATGCAGATAAATTTGCTGAAGCATTGATCGAGACATTCAGCAATGAAATATAATATCCTACCACAATACAGTCCCTCTTACTATGAGGATCTCACTTACCGTATTTAAGCTAATGAATTGCACCTAAAGGCAGTGTTCCTGCCCACAATTTACAGACTAATACACCGGTTGAAAATGTAGAAGCATTTATTAATGCTGTGAAAAAACATGGGGTGTACGTGTGAAGATAGATAAAAAAAGTTTCCTTCCAATTATTTTTGCATGAACACATGACGACAACCAAAAAAACCATAACACAAATCACAAGTATCCTCATTATACCAATGTCCTTATCCATATTTTAAGTAGCTTTGCATGAGTGGTTTTTATCCGGCGACCCCGGAAAGCATTATTATATTTTTTAGGAGATGGCAGGGAATTGGAGAAAGGCAGTTTTTAATCAATCCGGGCACGATAAAGAAAAAAGAAAAGCATTTAAGCATAGCGCTTTACTTTTTTTTATGATATTACAATTTGCTTTCATCAATCAGCTATTAAGTCAGGTACTTGAGCCCAAAGATCCAATGCTTAAAACACCAGATGGCAAAAGAATTTACACAACAACTCAAATAAAATCAACTCCTCCAAAAATTGATGGAATTCTTGATGAACCCTGTTGGGATAAGGGTTACTGGTCTGATCAATACCAGCAATCCATGCCCACAGAAGGTGTTGAACCCACTCAAAAAACTGAATTAAAAATCCTTTATGATAACGAAAATATTTATGTGGCTATTCGTGCTTTCGATAATGAGCCCGATAAAATAGACCGGCAAAGAGGCAGACGAGATGAATTTACCGGCGATATAGTAGGTGTCTGTTTTGATAGCTATTTTGACCATCGTACCGGTTTTGAATTTAATCTTACTGCTGCAGGGAGTAAAATTGACCTTATCTTAACCAATGATGGATGGGATACAAATTGGAATGCCGTATGGTATGGGAAAGTAGGATTTGAAGATTCAGCCTGGGTTGCTGAAATGCAAATCCCTCTGAGCCAATTGAGATATGGCAATAACAATGATCAGATCTGGGGCTTGCATTCCTGGAGGTGGTTGAATAGGAATCTGGAAGAAGATCAATGGCAATTGATGCCCAGAGATGGGCCTGGACCGCTTTATACCATGGGTGAACTGCATGGAATAGAAAAAATTGCCGTTAACAGGAAAGTAGAACTACTCCCTTACGCAGTAGGCCAATTAAATACTACCAAAAGGATATCAGACAACCCCCTTGTCAAAAGCACAAGCAAGAGATTTTCTTTTGGATTGGATGGAAAAATTGGCATCTCAAACAATTTTACAATGGATTTTACTGTTAATCCCGACTTTGGGCAGGTTGAAGCAGATCCATCGGTATTAAATCTTACTGTTTTTGAAACATTCCTGGAAGAAAAACGTCCGTTTTTTCTGGAGGGCGCCAATATCATGGATTTTGAATTTGGAAACGATCTTCTCTTTTATTCAAGAAGAATAGGTCACAGGCCCATGCTAAACCCACTTCTTGAAAGTGAAGAATACGCAGAAGAAATTGATAACACCTCAATACTTGGGGCTGTAAAACTTACAGGCAAAACAAAAAAAGGATTATCCGTGGGACTAATCGAAAGCCTTACAGCGAGAGAAAAAATAAGGATACAGTCGGGCAGCGAAATCAGAAAAGAAACTGTTGAGCCCCTCACCAATTATTTAGTAGGAAGGGTTCAACAAGATTATAACAAAGGGAATACCATGATCGGAGGTATGTTTACAGCAACCAATCGCCTGATAGATCAGCCCTCCCTTAAACAGCTTAACCGCTCTGCATATACCGGTGGTATTGATTTTATACATCATTGGAGTAACAAAACTTATTATCTCAATGCAAAGACGGTATTTAGTCACATCAAAGGTTCCAATGAATCCATTGCCAACCTACAACTATCTTCTGCAAGATATTATCAGCGCCCCGATGCAGACCATCTTTCCTTAGACACAGCCATGAACCAATTATCAGGTTTTGGTGGAAATATAGAAATTGGTAAAGGCAGTAAAGGCAGATGGCGTTATTCCGCAAACATCAATTGGAGATCTCCCGGACTTGACCTTAACGATGTGGGCTATATGCAACTATCCGATATTTTAAGCCAGGAATTATCTGTTGGATATATTGAAAATGAGCCCAAAAGTATTTTTCGAACTTTCTCTGTGTTTCTCAATCAACAAAATGCCTGGAATTTTGGTAGCACTTATCTTGGCTCCCGGCTTATGGCTCACATGAGATCTATTTTTTCAAATAAATGGTCATTCACCGGTTCTGCAATGCGACAAGGTGCCAAACTAGATACACGTCTTTTACGGGGTGGCCCTGCTTTGCTCATTAAGGGACATTGGCACAATAGATATGTTGTATCAACCGACCATTCAAGAAGGTTTTCGGTCCGTATGGGATATCATTTTCATTTATTTGATGACAAAATATCTTCAACCAACGATATTTTTCCAGGTTTCACTTTCAAGATTAACGATGCAATAAAATTTTCGACTGATTTAATGTATATGGTTAGAAGGACAAATCTTCAATATGTTGATCAATGGATTGAAAATGATGAATCGGAATATCTACTGGCCACATTCGACAGAAAAACGATGGGAGTAACCATAAGAATTGATTATGCCATAACACCCGATCTGACCATTCAATACTATGGAAATCCTTATGTTTCAGCAGGCAGATACAGTGATTACAAAATAATCACAAATACCAATGCTAACCAATATGAAGACATGTATCATACATTAAGCAGTTCAGAACTGTCTTTTAATCCGGAACAAAATTTATATCAGATCGATGTAGGCGAGGTCAACCATACTTTCAGCAATCCCGATTTTAATTTCAGACAAATGAGATCAAATCTTGTCGCTCGCTGGGAATATAAACCAGGTTCAACTTTATACCTGGTCTGGACACATGGGCGGGATGAGTACCAAAACACTTCTGATTATTCTATCCGGGAAGGATTTAATCAATTGTTTAACCTCTATGCAGATAATGTGGTTTTGATTAAATTCAATTACTGGTTTGTCATTTAAAAAATTAGTGCAATTAGTGGATAAATAATCGCCCGTTCACCTATTCCTCCCCCTTCCACTTTTTATACTCCTTTCGGATATCCTCATTGCTGATAAAAGGCTTATAAACCAACCGTACTGAAAAAGTATACTTCTTTCCTGTTTCAAAATCGGGATTCAGGATATAAAAATCCCAGGCCGGGTTGGCATCACCCCCACCCGTAGGCGATTGGGCAAAACGCAGGATCTGATCCTCTGGCACCGAAAACAAATAAGCAAAGGCCATATTGTGAAAACGTCCAAAATAATATGGCTCTTTATAAACATATTCTGAATAATGAGAAGCGAGTGTGACATTAAAATCAGGTTCAGCATACATTTCGTAAGTGTCGCCATCCTGTAAGTGACCACTTTTCAATCCGTGTTTTGTGCTGAATGCTTTCACACAATGATATCCTTCCTTACATTTTTTACGGCCCTGGAAATATATGTTTTTATCTGCCGGGGCATTGATATAACTGGCCCAGAATAACCCAGCATACCCGTGTTTAAAAAAGGTGTCATCGTGTATGATATATGTAAATGAAACATCGATGTAATGTGGAGGCACCATGGTGAAAGTTGTAGTGCTTTCGATATGCGATAAAGGCAATTCGTCCTGATGCAAAGACACTTTATATTTCGATAGTTTTTTCAGATGCATCGGGTATTCACGGGGCTCGAACTGTGGATCCAACACATCCCCACCCCAAACATGTTCCAGATTGAATCCGGCATAAAATGGAACAAACAACGTAGAATCCTGATCTTTATGCCTCAATTCTGATATACCATTGTATCGTGCCTTATGAGCATCGCCATAAGCCCTGTTATCTACAAATGCCGCTACAAGATCTCCGGATTTCAACATTACCGGTAACTTGATCAGATTTGAGAAAGAAAATGGCATAATGAAATGAACAAATAAAGCCATAATAACGGGTAATGAAAAAAATGCTATGCGTTTCATCTTTTTAATTTTTAAAGTATCCAAATGTCATCATAAATTATTCAAATTAATCCTTCATCTTAATAAAGGAAAGTATATCACTGTTTCTGCCAATAATTATGTAATTAGTGTTGATGATACGAATCATTTTCATATCCTTAACATCTCCATCAGCAAAAAAGCCAGATTGAATGGATGGTACAGGGTCGAAATTTCCACTCCCATCACCCAACAAAAGAAGTCCAATACCGGCATCAATTCGAACTGTCTCTTCTTCGCTGGAATATAAATTACCCGCAATCAGAATATCCATATTTTGATCCTTGTTGAAATCTTTTATAATGAATGTATTAGTACAAGATATCTGCGCCTGTATTGGCAAGGCTTTTACCTTGAATTCACCATTACCCAGATTCTCAATATAAGAAGAACTGAATGTCTCTACTTTGTAATTTACTGACTCATTCAACTTTTCTTCACCATAAATGTCTTTCAATGTCAACACTGCAAAATGATCATGTTTTGAGATTTTCTTCAGCAACTCAGGAAACTGTTTAGTCGATCGCTCCAAATTTTCTACAGGATATAATTTATCATTTTCAAAATATGCAAATACGATATCTTGCTTTCCATCAGAATCGAAATCATTTGTAAATACCTGAAATGGATAATCAATGGACGTTTTGTACCTATAATTTAGTCCCAAATTTCCAGCTACAAAATCTTCATCGCCATCTCCATCGAAGTCAAATTTCTCAATGCAATACCACCAACCCGAGGAGTTTTCCAGACCATTATCAGTTTTGATCTTTGTAAATTCCCCATTTCTGTTTTCAAATACACTGACCGGCATCCATTCTCCTACAACGATAAAGTCCATATCACCATCCAAATCGTAATCCGACCAGGTGGCATCGGTTGCCATTCCAAGTTGTTGCAATTCAGGAGCCAGGTGCATGGTGACATCTTTAAATACACCATTGTCATTTTCTAATAAAAAACTACTTGCAGGAAGCGGGTATTTGTGTGGGGTCTGCCTGCCGGTAACCAAAAGGTCAATATCACCATCCTGGTCATAATCTTCTGGTATGATCTTTCCACCACTGTTGGTAAGGAGTGGAATCTTACCGCTTGACTTTTCAAAATTTCCCATGCCATCATTAAGGTATAGTCTATCTAAATATATCTCGTTATTTTCCT
>Ga0164313_10003399_pt1 | contig 14187 bp, 13 predicted proteins | sample GuaBasSedimGuay4_FD_113735 | JGI IMG/M metagenome (GOLD analysis project Ga0164313, IMG submission 113735) | Subseafloor sediment microbial communities from Guaymas Basin, Gulf of California, Mexico - Guay4, Core 4569-4, 0-3 cm | ecosystem: Environmental > Aquatic > Marine > Hydrothermal vents... | reverse complement strand
TAGCGTCCGTCCACCAACGAAATTGCGTCGTATCGGCATGCCGCTGCGCACTCGCCGCAGCCGTTGCATAGTTCCGGGTCGATGACCGCCAGTTCACCACTGAAGAATTTCTCGCCCCGAGCGAAGTCCGGCTCCAGTAACAAGTGCATATCCGCTGCGTCGACGTCGCAATCGGCCACCACCACGTCCTCGCCGCCCAGCACGGCGAAGGAGGCGGTCAGGGAGGTCTTGCCGGTTCCGCCCTTGCCGGAGATGACCACGATCTCCTTCATGTGCTTGCCACCTCCATCCGGGACCAGATGAACTCCGCAATCTTTTCCACCGCGTCGCCTACCTCAGGCACGTCCCGATACAGCAATCCACCCGCCGAGTAGATTTCCGCAACGCGGCGGCTGTTGGGGATGCGTGCCAGGAGCTGAATCCCCTCCTGCGCACAGTATCTCTCCACCTGGTCGTCGCCGATTCCGTAACGGTTCAACACCACGACGAACTGCTTGCCCAGTTGCCGGATCGTATCCACCGCCAGCTTCAGGTCGTGCAGTCCGAAAGGAGTGGGTTCGGTCACCAGCACCACCAGATCAGCGTTCTTGGTCACCTCGATCACCGGGCATGAGGTGCCCGGGGGCGAATCAAATATTGTCAGGACATCTGCGGCGAATCGATCGTCGACGTATTTGATGGTCTGCTTGATCAAGGGAACAGCCTGTTGCTCGCTGATCAGCAGGCGGCTCTCGATCAAATCGAGATTGCCGGTTCTGGTGTGTCGCAAGTCGCCCATGGCCTTCGGCTGCATGGGCAGCGAGGAGGTCGGGCAGAGCTCAGAGCAGGCGTAGCATCCGTGGCAGAGCTCAGGGAAGACCATGATCGTCGGTCCCAGCATCATGATCGCGTTGAAATTGCACACTTTCTGGCAGTTTCCGCAGAGGCTGCATGTGTTTTCCTGCCAGGCGGGGATCATCTTGTGCCTGCGCTCGTCATGTATCATGTCACCATGGATGAAGAGCCCCGAGTTGGGCTCCTCGACGTCCAGGTCCACCAGAACCACCGGCTCGGTCTGGGCCATGAACATGGCAAGGTTCGTCGAGAGAGTGGTCTTTCCCGTGCCGCCCTTGCCGCTGGCGACTGCGACTTTCATGGCTCAGCCACCGCAGTTGGGTTCGTGATCCTCTGCGCCGTGATTGCAGAGGTTCTCACCGGTCTGCAATTCGCTCCGGAGAAACTGCTCCACGATAGATCCCGGCTCTTCCACACCAACGCCCATGTGGACCTCGATGTTGTTTTCTCGAAAGAGCTTCTGAGCCATGACGCCCATACCGCCCGCAATGACAATGTTCACCCCATAGTCGGCCAGGAAACGTGGATACGTTCCGGGCTGATGGACTGGCGGATCCAGAAACTGGACCTCGCCTGCTTTGGCGTCGTCATCGACCCTGACCACGGCGAAACTCTGACACTGGCCGAAATGGGCACAGGACTTCCCAGCAAGGGTGGGGATGGCAAAAATACGTTTCACGATTCGTCTCCTGCTTTCTTTTTGCTCTCCAGCAACTCCTCCCGGACCATCGGCAGGTTGCCGTCGCGCTCAATCCGCGCTCGTTTGATTGGTCAGGCGTTTTTCCATGGCCGCGAGCTGCTCCCGCAAACGGGTGACGTCCGCCGCCAGCTCGGTTAACGAATCCGTGCTAGCGGAGCGGGGCGCCTCATCGGGATAGCCATCCTGATCCCAGCCAAACTGATGGCCGCGACCTCTGCTGAACCCGCGGATTCCGCCGAGTCCACGACCGAATCCCATACGCGCACGGCGGCCGCGGCCGTGACCCCGACCAATTCCTCTCCCCCTCGCCTCCGCCGCGTCTGCTTCGTAGCCCGGCGCCTCGTATCCGGCGCAGTGTCCCAGACCTCGGCCTGTCATGGGGCCAGCCCCTTGTGGTCCTCTCTTGTCTCCGCCAGCCATCTTGCTACCTCCGTCGATTGTTGTGATGGCGGCGGCAGCAGCGTCCATGGCCAAAGCCGCCGGCCAGATCGATCAAATTTGTGGAACCGCAGGACGGGCACTTCTTCGGATGCGAATTCAAACTGGTGGTCAGATCATGCCCGCAGTCATCGCAGCGAACCCGGTTATGCTGAAAATGAACTTCGCCACCATCGACCCGCAGGTGCCGGCCCTCGACGAGGAACTCCGCCACCTTGCGCCTGGCTCGCTCCACGAGTCGGGAGAAAGTCGAACGTGAGATCTCCATTTCGTGCGCCGCGTCGGTGTGATCCATGCCCAGGTAGTCGGCCAGGCGAATGGCCTCGAGCTCATCAAGCGCCAAGGGGAGGGGCTCCAGATCACGAGAGCGTATTCCCGTCGGCTTGAATCCGGCGTGGGCCGGCGGGCGGTGGACTGTGCGCATTTTGTGTGGGCGCGCCATGATATCTCCTTGGTGATCCGTGCAATACATTACGCACAAATGTGCATAACGCAAACACACAGCCCGGGCCACCACGCCGGAGGCCGCGTGGCCTTCTTCTTGCGGGATTCATCTCAGACTAGTCGCATTTGCTACGTGACTACCTGGCGTGCCCCGCACTACCAAGTAGTTCCGCACCCCGCTCCCAGAGGGTCTGCCATGCCCAATCGCTCCGGGTTTACCCTTATCGAACTGATGATCGTTGTCGTCATCATCGGCATCCTCGCTGCCGTTGCGATCCCCAATTTCATCTCCCTGGCGGCCAGAGCGAAGGATGCGGCGGTCAAAAGCAACTGCCACAATACTGCGCTCGCGGCTGAGGATTTTTCCGTGCAGAATGATGGTTTTTACGCAGCTACGGTGGCTCCGCTTCGGGGTTTCTTCACTGATCCTGTTGGAGTTGCCGGATTTCTTCGGAATCCCTACACGCAGGCCCTGAGCGAGCCCGTGGACGGCATTCCGAATTCTTCCGGACAGACCGGGTATGTACCTGTTGTGATCGCGGGAACCAATGCAGGCTATTGGATAAGGGGCTACGGCAAGGATGCGACCTCAGGGCCCAACGGCGACGGGATCATTTTCTCCGCGACCAACGGCCGTTAGCCGGACGGTCGATCTGCATTTGTTCTTGGAGGTTCTCATCAGCACGCACTGCAGGCCCGCCTCTGTGCAGCCACGGCGCGCTGCCGCGCGCACTCCAAGAATCATGTAGGAGACAGACCGGATTTCGCGTTACACTTTGATAATGGTGTTCAATATCAACCCAATTATCGAGGTATCACGTCATGCCGACCATGAGTTCAAGACTCAGATTCGTGCTCCTGGCGCCGCTGCTTGTACTCCTAGTGTCATGCTCCGGTGATACAGGCCCCCAAGGGCTAACCGGTCCCGCAGGTCTCGATGGTGCAGATGGCACTGACGGCAACGACGGTGCTGACGGAAACGCCGACGTCTTCGCCTCAGATTGGTTTAGCCCACCGACCTATGCGCTGACAACGGGCTTCGGCGGAATCAATCTGCTTGAACATGATCAGGCAGCCAGCGAGATCTCTCAGGAGATTCTGGATACCGGCGTCGTCCTCGTGTACGGCAACTTGAGGGGATACAACACGTCTATCTGGCCATTTCAACACGTGGCATTGATGCCGATCACGCTGACCTACGGTCAGGCACCAACCAATATCGATTCCTGGACTGCGATCTTGTCCGCCGGAAACATCAAGATTCGGTTCATCAACAACAACAATTCCTATACTTCCTTGAGCACGCTCCATGAGTTCAGGTACGTCGTGATCCCATCAACTACCTCGCCTGGACGCACGGCCGTGCCTCTTTCACTCGAATCGGTGGTCGCGGAACTCGCCGGCGCCGGGGTCGATATCAACAACTGCCAGGACGTGCTCGACTATTATCGTAGGTAGACGTCTCTACGGGGGCACTGGGGCCGAAGCAGCCATCGTGGACCGGTTGCGCCAACCTACGACCTGGGCAGAGCTACACGCCTTAGCGTGTCCGCTTCAGTCCCGTGTATTCCCCGCGCGCCCTGAATGTGAGCTCGACCGGTGCCCCGGACCGATTTCGCCAGAAGCACCCGTGATAACCGTCGAAGGCCGCAATGATTTCACCCTCACCGCCGGCCGCCGCTCGACCCTTGCCATACTCGGCTGACTGGCCCCCACCGTCGCCGTGCAGGTTGTAGTTCAGCGCACCTCCACTGGCGGTCCACTCAAACTCGGCGCGTGAGTGCGCAGCCATGATCAGTTTGAGTTCGGCGGCCTCGTCCGGCGCAATTGTAATTCTGGTCTCATCAGTCCAGGCGATGTCACCCTCAACATCGGCTGTGGGCTCGGGCTTGATCGGACTCGGCGTCTCGTGCGAGGAGGCGACCCGTGGTTGCAGCTGGGATTCTGTGGCAGGGTCTCTCGATTCTTCTGCGAGCTGCGTCTTGATTTCTCCCATTTGCTTCAGCCCCAGAAGCTCGCCCACTCCGGTAGGATCGATCGCATACTCCGCCGGCAGGATCACCAGTATGAGCAGACAACTCGACAGCACGAGGGCAATCAACGTCGACCGCAGCAACTGTGCGGAGCTGGGGAGTTCATCAGGCCGTGGGTCGGGAGCATTGAGCATTCAGGAACCCCGGATCAATTCGTGAAATAGCCGGTGAGCTGGTAGCCCACCAGAACGAAGCCGGCCGTCACCAGGGCAACGTTTGCACCGTAGGCGTGGCTGTGAAAACTGCGGCTTCGCCGCCAGTAGCCCATCAAGATGAGAATCCCGGCAAGTGCGATCAACTGGCCGATCTCCACTCCCACGTTGAACGAGAACAGGTTTGGCACGAGACCGTCAGGGGAGAGCTCGTACTCGAGGATCTTGGTTGCCAGGCCCAGGCCGTGGAACAAACCGAATACCAGAACCGCGACCTTGGTATTGGGCTGCCATCCAAGCCATCGCCTGAACGCGCCCAGGTTGTCCAGGCCCTTGTAAACCACCGACAAACCAATGATCGCGTCGATCAGATAGGCATTAACATCCCAGCCCAGGTAAACGCCGAGCAACATGGTCGACGAGTGTCCGATCGCAAACAGGCTGACATAGATCGAAACGTGCTTGGGTCGGTAGAGGAAAAAGATCACGCCGAATAGAAAAAGCAGGTGGTCGTAGCCGGTGACCATGTGCTTGGCGCCGAGGTATGCGAAGGGCACGGCGTGGGTGCCCGACACTTCCTGAATGTAGCCCTTGTCGCCCTGGGCTACGCCGTGCGCGACCGCGGTTGTGGCGCAGGTCAGCAGGAGGCAGGCCACGAGAGCCATAGCGAACGAGCGGATGTGTGGCAGAGGCTGTACGGTCATGTAGCATAGAGTAGCGAACTCGGCAGGCACCGTCCAGCCGGAGACCCATTTGATCCTGGTTACGCACTTCGCCGCGCAATGATGGCGGCGTCGCAGGCTTCTTTGAAGGCTCGGTTATCTTCAACCAGGCAGTAGCTTCTGCAACCCCGAATGGATCAAGCGGCAGCGACAGCACCATGCAGATCAGACCTCGAATGTTACGGCAGTTCCATTTAGACTCGCGGTCCCATGAATCGTAACAGGACATCCCTTGGCCTGGCCGCCGCATTCGCAATCATGGCCACGTGCCGGATCATGTTGATCTTCTTCGGTCGCCTCGAGGCCGGCCTGGTCGCCGATGATACCTACTATTACTTCACCATCGCCAAGAACCTGGCGGCGGGGAATGGCCCCACCTTCGACGGACTCGCTCCCACCAACGGGTTCCATCCGCTCTGGCAACTCTACATGGTGCCGTTCTTCATCAATGCCGGTGATCTTTGGTCGCCAGTGCGCACGATCCTCGCGTCCACGATCATACTGGACGGCATCTCGGGGCTATTGGTCCACCGGATCGTAGGGCGCTTTGCGGGAGGCGGCTACGCACTGACTGCGGCGGCGCTGTGGTGGCTGACTCCATTCGGTTTCTTTCTGGGAATGCAGGGGATGGAGGCATCTCTCAGCACGCTGCTGGTCCTTGGCGCCCTGGAACGAGGGTGCGCGGCGAACGCCAGCCTGCGCAGCGCGGCCGGGGTTGGCGTGGTGCTAGGCCTGGGTGGCCTGGCTCGCACCGACAACCTGCTGAGCGTGTCGCTGGCGATGGCGGTGCTGGTCTTCGCGACGAAATCCCTCTGGCCTTCGATCGAATCGCGACTGCGCTGGCTTGGGGTCGCAGCCGCACTGGCCCTGGCCGTGATGGCCCCCTGGTTCATATGGAGTTGGCGGCAGTTCGGCAGCGTGGTGCAAGTGTCCGCACGAGTGAAGCTCTACTCCGAAGATGTGTACGGAGCCTTGCATACGAGTTGGGGCTCGGTTTCCGAGTCGACTGAAACAATCGTGTTCGCACTCTTTCCTGCGGCCGCGACTGCCGTGCGAGCCCTTACTGGCGACGAATTCCGGGAACCGACCTGGTCCATTCTCATCACCGCCGTGATTCTTCTCTCTGCGGTGCCTCTGCTGATCTGGTCCCTCCGACGCACACTGGCCAAAAGGACGGAACTCCGTGCGCCGATCCTGTTCGTGCTGACCTACATGCTGTTACATACGGCTCTGTTCGGTTTGATCGGGCGCACCTACGCTACCTGGTACGCACTCCCCTTTTTTGGCCTGACTACAGTGCTGGTGGGTTGGCTGGCACCGGCCTGGAGGCGCGCCACAGGTACAGGATTGATTTTTGTGCGGGCCGGCGTCGTGCTCTGGTTGGCGGCATTGCTCGCGATCTACCCACTCTATGCGCTGCGATTTCCTCACGGCGATCAACGGCCGGATGATCGCTTTGCCCCGCACTTCGAACGCGTGCAGGAACTGCTTCCTGCCGGCGCGGTGGTCGGGGCCTGGGACGCGGGCGTTGCTGGCTACGTCGCTACGGATTACGAGACGATCACTGTCACCAATCTCGACTGCCTGGTGAACAATGTAGCGTTCGAGGCGGTCCGGGGGGGTCGTTACAGGCAGTATTTGTTGCAGACCGTGGACCTGTACCTGCAAGACCAGGCAAGGGCCCGAATGTTCCTCGACGCACGGGAAGTGCAGCTTCTCAAGGATGGAGATGCGGGACCTTGAGGCGCGTGCATGGCCTGCCCCCCAATTCTCCAGCAAACTGAGGCCGCGGCCCGGAAGCCACACCGCAAAACTCGTCGCCGGGCGACCTCTGACGTACTACTCTCGACAGTCACCACCACAAACGGCGGCACGCCATCCGCGGCCTGGATCACCGACGAAAGTGACGGATTCAACATGAAGAAAGTTCTGATCCTTGGTGCGGGCTACACCATCAAGCCGATGGTCGATTACTTCATAGACAAGTGTCAGTACGAAGTCGTGATGGCCACTCGCACCATTTCCAAAGCGGAAGCCGTGATCGCGGGTCGCTCGTTGGGCACCGCGGTAAGCTGGTTGAGTGATGACCTCGACGCACTGGACCAAATGGTGCAGGCGGCTGACATCGTGATCGTGATGATTCCACGTTCGGGTCACATGGACGTGGCCAACTTGTGCCTGAAGCACCACACGACGATGATCACCACCGACTTCAAGCACGCCGAGATCGAAACCCTCGACGATGAAGCGAAGAAGCAGGACGTGCTCATCCTCACGGAACTCGGCGAAGATCCCGGGATCGACAACATGGGCCTGGCGCAGGTCATCGACGAGATCAAGGCCGAGAATGGCAGTATCACCGACATCACATCCTACGGCGCCGGGCTGCCGTCCTTCGAAGACAATCGCAATCCTCTCGGTTACAAGTTCTCGTGGGACCCCCTGGGCCTGATGCGGTCCGCGGTATCGCCGGCAAAGTACATTGTCAATGGTCAGGCAATCGATGCCAATGCGAAGTTCGAACATCGCCGCATCGTCGATGTCGACGGAATCGGAACTTTCGAGACATATCCGAGCAACGACGCCACCAGGTACCTGTCAATATTTGGCCTGGGTGGTAACATCTCTATCTACAAGGGCCTGTTGAGGTTCCTTGGATGGTCCAACACGATGATTGGCTTCCTGAAGATGGAGCTCATCGAAAACACACGCGTGGTAGAGCTGGCGAATACGACATACGCCCAGTTCATGGCGCGTGTCGTCAGCGTAGAATCCACCGATACCATCCGGGCAGATGTAGCGCACGCCATGGGGATCCCGGCCAACGACGACATCATAGAAAGAATGGAATGGCTGGGGCTGTTCACCGATGAGCAAGTCACACTGGAGAAGGGAACCAACTCCGAGGTTCTCGTCGATGCGATGCTCAAGAAGATGGCCTACGGGGCGAGTGAAAAGGACATGATCATCGTTCACAACGAAATCACGGCGGAGTTCCCCGACAGGACAGAGACGAGAATCTCGAGCATGCTGGTCGAAGGCACACCAGGCGGAGATACAGCGATGGCGGGCGCCGTCGCCTTGCCCACGGCGATCGCTGCCAGGCTGATCCTCGAGGGGAAGATCGGTGGAAGTGGCGTCACAACGCCGACCACGCCCGAGATGTATCAGCCGATATTGGAGGAATTGAGCCGTATGGGCTTCGCATTCAAGCGCAAGACTGTGGTCTTGTAGTCTGCGCCGGTCTGGACTGGCTCGTGCGGCACGGGGTGTCCAAATGAACCCGGCAGACCAATACAACACGGGTTCGTGGCCAGTTGCCGGACTTTGCCCCATAATACTGTCATCGACGCTGGAGTCAGGTTCCAGTCGCGAGAAGTACCGCACGGACAGGATGCAACGATGAAAGAAATCCGAAACGTAACAGCGCGGCCGATTCGGGTTCCGCTCCCCGGGGGCAAGACGCTCTTTGTGGGGCCAGCCAAAGTTGCCCAGATTGCTGACAAGGCAACAGAGCACGCGGGGCTTCAGAAACTCGTTACCGAAGGTTCCATCGAGATCCTGGGTGAGGGCGAGCAAGTCACGGGCGCCGAGAAGCGGGGCGTTGCACGAGAGAAGACGAGCGGCGGGCCCAAGTCATTCCGTCGTGGAACTGGAGACCGGTAAGAGTTCGCGGGCTTGTGGGCGCTATTCCAGCAACTGGGCTATCGCATACTCGAGAGCAGCCGGCGGCAGGGCCTGCGCGCCTCACTCTTCCATGACAACGGCAGATCTCTGACTGACGAAACCGACACAGCGCAGTAGACGGCAGCCCGAATTCAAGGCTAGAATGAACATCCCTGTTCGTGGCCTGCCAACAGTACTTCCGCTGCATGGAGGATTGCGCATGATCCGATTCGCTCCGGCCTGTGTATTCATTCTGCTCACGTTCATTTCGCTACTCAACCCGCTCCGGATCACACCGGCGCACGCGCGTGTCGCCGCAACGATCACCGAGCTCGGGCGATCCGGTGACGGGTCGTGCCATGCGGCCTCTGCCAATTCAGGAGAGTTGGCCCTCGGCAGCGGACTCAGCGTAGCGCTCTGGGATGTGAGCGACACCGCCTTGCCCGTACAGCTCGGGGGCATCACGCTTGCCGGCCATGTCCTGGATGTCATTCACGACGGGTCAACGATTTACGCCACGGTGTCCGACGGCGTCAACGGGAACATCGTGTTCTACTCCCTGGACTTCTCGACGCCAGCGACACCCACGATTCGTGACTCCATTTCGTTTTCAGGCGAGAACTTCGGCTTTGGATTCACCAGGGCGGGGTCGTTCTACTATCTGCGTATCGATGCCGTCTGCAACATCATCAGCTTCGCCGACCCGGACAACCTGGCCGCGGTGGGAACAACACGCGCCGGAAACTACTACACGGCGGCAGCGGATCGCCTCTTTATTGCGACGTCCACGCGCCTGTATGTCCTGGACAACAGCATTCCGTCGGCCCCGGTCGAGTTGGGGGACTGGCCGCTAGGCGGATCGGGCTTCGTTGGCTCTCTCGCAGTGACGGCCGACGGCAACACAGCCTTCGTTGCGTCAGGCGGCATCCATGTCGTAGACACCAGCACGCCAGCTACGATGAGCGAACTCGATCTGTTCACATATGGTCGCTTCACATCGAATCTGCACCGTGAAGGGGACCGCCTGTACGCCGACGACACGAACGGGACCCTGAGCATCCTGGACGCATCGACGCCCACGGCGCTGGCCCTGATCGGCCAGTATGAATACTTCGACGGAGGCCGTGGGTTCGCGAGTGGTATCTCCACGGACCCCACTCGCGTGGCCGGAACACTGGTATTCATCTCGTTCAACGATGGGGTATTGCTGGCGGATCCGACCATACCGGCAAGCACATCACGCGCCTCAATCATCCCCACCGGGGGCGGCGCCAACAAGCTCGTGATCCTGCAAGCGCCTGCGCCCACGAGAGGTGGTGAATCCACTGCCTATGTGGTGGACGCGACAGGATCTCCCGCTGCGGATCTCTACAAGGCAGACTTCAATCCATACGTGATCGACCCGAACCGCGCCTTCGCTGAGCTGTTCGACCCGGACGTGGAGAGCCTTTTCGGCTTCGCGGACGACGAAGCTGGAATCGGGGGAGTCGTGGCGTGGTTTCGCAGGAATGAATCCGTGGAGCGCGTGGAACTGGACGTCTCCCAGTTCGAACTCAACACCACGGCCAGTGTCGCCACTGCGAGCACGACAGAGGACATCGCCACGAACGGATCACTGATCGCTGTGGCTCAGGGGGCCAGCCCGATCGAGTTCTTCGACACATCACTCTCACCCGTCGCCACACTGGACCCACAGGGATTCGCGATTGGCGCTGCCTTCGGCGCCAACTTCTTCGTGACCTGGATGCTTACAGGCGACTTCCAGATCCGGGTCTATGACATGCCTGACCAGGCCGGTCAGACTACACCGATTGCGGCCTTCAACACCGCGTTGTTCCAGGCCACGGACGTCGAGATCTTCGGCAATCTCCTCTTCATCTTCAACACTTCCGGCGGTTGCGCACAGATCTACGAGATCCTGAACCTCAATGCCGTGCAGTTCGTACGAGAGATCTGCACGCCAGCGGGCACCGCGATCCGGGCGCTCGCAGCCGCCTTCTCGACGCCACTGGCCAGGATGTCACCAACGCCACTCCTCTACATGGCCGGCTCCTCGAACGATCTCCATGTGTATGACATCAGCGATGTGACTAACCCGCAGCTCCTGGATTCCAGACAGACACTCGGCCAGATCGAGCACCTTGCAGTTCACGACGACCTGCTCTGGGCTGCCGAAGGCCCGGCCGGATTCGCTACCTACGAGATTTCCGTCAGTGTCCCGGTCGTGCTGCAGATTTTCAGCGCCCATTCCGTCGCGTCCGGAATCGAACTGGAGTGGCGCCTGAACATCGTCGATGATGCAGTGACTATCGACCTGCTCAGGGAAGATCTGGCAAGCGGGATCACGAAGATCATCGTTGCCGGTCGACCCACTGACGGATCCCTCTCCCGCTACGTGGATTCCAGCGCACTGGCCGGTCGTGAGTACCGCTACACACTCGTGGCCAATCTGTCCGATGGCTTCAGGGTCCACTCCGAGCCCGTGTTGATCAAAGCGCCTGCACGCCGCACCCAGCTCGTGGGGAACTTCCCCAATCCGTTTAACCCGAGCACCGAGATCAAGTTTGTCATAGCAACACGCGAGCATGTGAGAATCTCGATCATGGATGTCCAGGGGCGTCTGGTGCGAACGCTGGCAGATGAAATCATGGACGCGGGATCGCGCGATGTCAGCTGGAACGGACGGGATGCGGCCGGGCGGAACGTGGCGTCCGGCGTCTACTTCGTCCGGCTGCAAACGGACTCCACCGTCGACAGTCGACGAGCGGTCCTGCTCAAGTGACCTGGGACCATCACTCCTGCATCGGATGCACGGTCACACGTTGCAAGCGCCAACCCTCACCATCCCGTCTCCAGACTTCAGCCAGCGCGGCCCTGGCGGGTGGCGAGGTCTCGCCGTCGGAAGAGGCGTAAGTCTCGGTCACAATCCGGCGTGAGAACGCCGTATCCCCGTCGATCGTGATCTCCAGAATCTCGGCCAGTCGGTCGGACACACGCCATCCGTTGTCGAACCAGTCACGGACGCCGTCTACCCAGTCCGCCTTGCCGTTGAGAACTTCACTGCCAATAGTCCAGCGACTGAAGTCCTCGGTCAGCAACGAGGCGTAGTCGTCGACGCCGCCCCCGCCGGGTGCAGTTGAGGCGGAGAGTTCGGCGATCGCATCGAGGATCTCGCGTTGCTGCGGCGACCAGTCCCCGGCAGGCGCATCGAATCGGCGCTCCAGGGTCACGTGTGCGAACTCGCTGCGCTTGTCGCCCCGCACGTTCACGATGGTCCACTCCCAGGTATCCGCACCACGGTGGTAGACGAAGGTGTTGTGGATCTGCGAGTCGCCCTCGCCGAAGACGAACGGGATCCTGTCGCCGTCGGGCGCCGCGTAGCCCAGGACACCCGACGCGAGGCCACCGCCGCCGGTGACGTCCAGCCACAGACAGACGAAGCGCTCCGCCTGCTCGTCCCAGCCGATGTAGACCGTGGCTTCGTAGGCGCGCACGCCACTCTCCTCGCGCTCGCGCGAGAACTCGTGGAAGCGCAGGTAGTGGCCCGCAAGCACCCAGTCAGCGTCGACGTCGTGCACGATCTGCTTGCCGGCAATGGTGCCGGTCATAACCCAGTTGCCATCGAAATGGTCGAGAAGGGTGCCCTGCGTGGCAAGTTGAGCCTGCGTGGTGGGTGGCAGCACCGACAGAAGGATGGTGATGAGAACCGATTTCTTCAAGAAAGGTCACCTCCGGCAGCTGTGGTGAGACAATCTCAAGTCTACTGGACTTCCCCCGGCAGGTATCCACTTATACCGGGGAACCCCAGCGGACCAGTTCAACCCAGTCCAACTGGGAGTGACGCGCGATTTCTGGTAGTCTCGCAGGGCAGTCAGTTTGTGCTGAAAGCCCTCCACTTGCCTTGCAGGGCTGATCTATCGAGCGAACGCTAGCAGGATTCCCGTCGGCATAGTCACTAATTCAAGGAGAGCAGATATGAATCGGAAGTCGGTATACCAAGCACTTCTCCCCGCTATCCTGCTCTCGTTGTGCGTTCTGTTTGCCACCGAGGTCGCGGCGCAGTGCGCCGACTATTCCGGCGCCGGAGGAGACGACGTCACTCCCGTGGAGCTTTCGCTCAGTGTTGGCGCCGCGAACGGAATCACGCTCGTCGGAAGTGAAGCCTGGATCGCGACAACGGACTACGGCGGACTCGTGTGCGTCGACGTCAGCGACCCACTGGCGCCAACTGAAATTGGGGCAGTGTCCTTCGCCGACGAAGCATTCGACTTGAAGATCGACGGCAACCTGGCGTGCGTCACCTGGCTGAACTGGGGCGCCGGGGCCGGGATCCAGATCGTGGACATCACGAACAGCGCGACTCCAGTGCTGCGCGGCGCCATCTCGGATCGACTGACTTACGCAGCAGAGATCTCCAACGGCTACGCCTACATGGCGACTTACACCGAGGGCCTCGGAGTGGTCGACCTGTCGGATCCTGACAATCCGGTGCTGGTGGGTTCGACCGCACCGTTCGGCCCGGCTCTGACAGTGGTCATTGCCGGTCAGTATGCCTACGCCGGCCTGAGCAGTCCGGGCGGGATCCAGGTCGTGGAGATCAACGATCCCACCTCCCCCGATTGGGTCCAGCACGTACCGACCGGCGGCGGCGTCCACGAACTTTTTGTGAGTGGGGACCTGCTCTACGCGGCTGCATCCGGCAGTCTGGAGATCTTTGATATCTCCAGCCCGGCGGCACCGGTTCTCATCGGGAGCTATCCGACTCCGGGTATGACGCGGGGCGTCCATGTCGAGGGTTCGATCGCCTATGTCTCGGATAACACCGCCGGCATCCACTGGTTGAACGTCAGCAATCCCCAGGCACCGACGTTGATCGCGAGTTATCCGACGCCAGGGTGGTCGAAGCACATCATTCCGATGGGCGAGCACATTCTGCTTTCACGCGACCTGTTCCTTGCGCTGCCGAACCAATGTCCGCAGGTTACCGCAGCCCCGTTACCATTAGTCAAACGCCCGACGATTCTCGCATCGCCGAACCCGTTCAATCCCACGACCATGATCTTCATGGATTCACCGGTAAGTGGTGTCGCCGACCTGCGTATCTACACGCTGGACGGAAGGCTGGTGCGAGTTCTCGCGACGGAAGGGCGCCAGCCCGGCGCGTGGTCGGTTCCCTGGGACGGGCGTGATGATGCTGG
>Ga0164313_10003398_pt1 | contig 14188 bp, 12 predicted proteins | sample GuaBasSedimGuay4_FD_113735 | JGI IMG/M metagenome (GOLD analysis project Ga0164313, IMG submission 113735) | Subseafloor sediment microbial communities from Guaymas Basin, Gulf of California, Mexico - Guay4, Core 4569-4, 0-3 cm | ecosystem: Environmental > Aquatic > Marine > Hydrothermal vents... | reverse complement strand
GCCTGGTTTCGGCAGGGATTACGGGGTTGAGATCACCACGGGTCCGCTGCGAGGGCTTCTCTCAAGGGCTGTGGTCATCGTTGATAATGATGGTGTGATTCTCTATACTGAGCAGGTTCCCGAGATAACTCAGGAACCGGATTACGAGGCGGCGCTGGCAGCCCTGCCATGATACCGCGGGCTTACCAGATGAATCTTATTCCCCAGTAGGTTTCTCCGTCAAGCGACCGGAACGGCTGCGAGTCGCCGAAGTAGTGTGTGAGGTGCGTTTCAAAGGTTCCTCCGGCGGCATTGTAGGCAATGTAGAATTCGCCTTTGTGTTTCGATGAACTTGCGCCGTCGTTGTGGAAGTAGAAATCCGTTCTGTACCGCAGGCCCGAGAGAAATGAATGCCATGCAGCGCCTTCAAAATCGAACATTCCATGCATAGACCAGTTGAAATCGTGCCCTTTCTGGAAAGTATCGCCTCCGGGACGGTAGAATCCGATGGAAACCCAGCCGTCCGGCAGTCCTGCAGGAAGAAAAACTAGACTCTGGCTGTATTCAGGCGCAGGCTCATCCAGAACGACTCCGAGTTTGACGGTGTTCATGTACTCCGAAAGCGTATCCGCCATGTCTATGTTATGAAAACACTCGTGATCGGTGTAGATCCTCAGAAGCAGAGGGTCCAGCTGGTATCCGAACTGGGTCTTTATGTTCCAGTGACCGCCGTAGATATTGAACTTCATCTCGGGGCTGTTCCAGCTCTCTCCCATGTAGGTTTCCATCGCAAGCCCCAGGCGCCACGAGAAGCGGCCCAGTCGGAATATTGTAATATCGGCCTCTATGTTGCCGTATATGAAGTGATCTATGCTCTGGCTGAAGAAGCTGTATGCTTCGAGCACTCCCGTGGATTCCATTGGAAACTCTACCGGGGCTGAAAACAGCATTGCGCTCAGCAGAAAAGCAGTCATGATTACCCGCCTTCGTTTCGAAGATAGTCCAGAAGATTTGTCTCTTCAGACGGGGCATCTTCGAGACCCTTCTTCAGTGCATCGGTCATCATCGTTTCGGAAATCGAGCCCTCCACATAGAAAATACCATTCACAATAGTACGCGGGACACCCTGTACTCTGAACTTCCTCGACAGTTCGGGGAATTCATTGGCCTCGATCACCTCTGATCGAACTCTGCTGTTGTATCGTGCCATTCTGGATGCGAGGACTGCAGCTCCGGGGCAATGGGGGCAGGTGGGCGTGACAAAAACCTGCATCAGAATATCTGTATCCAGATCGCTGAGGAATTGAATCGTACCTTCTGTGAGCGGTTCTTCCGATCCTCCGGTATCGATTATGGTTGTCAGGAGGGAGCTGAATTCGTATCCTGAAGGGGTTCCATAGAACTTCACCCTTGAATGTGTTCCATCGGAAACGATGATGGCAGGAACTCTTTCGACGCCATCTTTCCGGGCATCTTCACTGTCAGTCTGCGGGTTCAGAAAGGAGACTTTCAGCCTTTCCGATAATCCGTCAAGTTCTCTGAGTATAGTTTCGGTATCCGTGCATGTGGGGCACTCAAGTTTCTGCGTGTACACCTTAACATGTACATCCCGCACAAGAGCACCGAATATTTTCGTGACTTCCGCAGCATCACTGTCCGACAGTATGGCCATTTCTATCAATCCCCTTTACTGCAGCTTATCAAACACCGCGGAAGCAGCTCTGGCGCCATCGGATACCGCAGTGACTATCTGCCGCAGATCGTTATCCGTTACATCTCCTGCAGCGAATACGTTTTCTCTTGATGTATGTACAATGTTGTGTGTTCTGACTGTACCGTTATCGTTCAGTTCGATAAGATTCGCGAAGGGCTCTGTAGCCGGCTTGCGCCCGACGTACATGAATATACCGTCAAACTTCATTTCCTTTTCGCCTTCGGGTGTGTTCAGAATTACACCCTTAACACTTTCGTCTCCCTTTATTTCTTTCAGGGTTGTATTCCACATTACGTTACAGTTTCCGCAGGAAAGAAGCTTGTCAGCAAGGTACGGTTCTGCCCGGAATTTATCTCTCCGGTGTACAATGACAAGCTCGGAGACGAAGTCAGAAAGGTGAAGAGCTTCCTTGACAGCGCTGTCTCCTCCACCGACAACGAGTACGCGTGCATCCCTGAAAAAGGGTGCGTCACAGGTAGCGCAGTAGCTGACGCCCCTGCCGTAGAACTTTTCTTCTCCGGGGACACCGAGCTTGGCCGGCGCTGCTCCGGTGGCGATAATCAGATTTCTAGCCATGTATGTGGAGGAATCAGCCTTTATCTGAATTTTATCTTTCAGCGGTTCTGCCGATAGAACCGAAGCCATCTCGAAAACAGCTCCCCAGCTTTCAGCCTGTTCCTTCATGGCGGTAACGATGTCACCTCCGGTAATCGTTTTGATACCGGGGTAATTTTCGATAACTGCGGTAAGAGCTGCCTGTCCGCCCGGCTGATAGCTTTCAAGAACGATGTGGTCGATATCGTATCTTGCGGCATAAAGAGCCGCAGCGAGGGCGGCAGGACCGCCCCCGGCGATTACAAGATCAAGTTCGCGGCTTTCAGTGGAGCCCGAACCTACGAGTCCGGTTTTAAGATCCATACTATCTACACCAGTTTTGAATCAGCAAGGCTCTCCAGTTGAGTCTGCAGTGCGTTCCTGTCACGGAAACCAACCATTCTATCGATCTCCTCTCCGTTATGGAATACTATCATTGTGGGTACTCCGCGGATACCGAATTTCGAAGAGGCTTCAGGGCTTTCATCAACGTCTAAATGATAGAATGAAACCTTTTCATCCAGATCATCGGAGACCTTTTCGAGTACTGGAGTAAGCATTTTGCAGGGTCCGCACCATGCGGCGCTGAAATCAATGAGTGATAATTTGTCTGTTACTGAAGCAGCTGCTTCAACATCGTTGCTCTTAATGTGCTTTACGGCCATGATAACTTCCTCTCGTGTTCCGGTTTGATTTGTTACATTTTTCACAAGCATGATTGTTGCCAGAATCTAGATAACCTGTAAAATAATGTATATCAACAAATAAGTGAACTATTCAATATGAGCGGTTAAATACCGTGAAATAAACCAGGCATCCTGACACAGCAATTCTGACCGCTCCTGTCATCCGTTATATTCGGAAGAGTTATCATACAGGAATACATAGTACATCGCACGGATTATCTGTGCGGGAAGGGTGGGGAGTGCTGAAAAAGTTGGAAGCAGCTGGTAGAAGAGCGCTCTGTAAGCATATTCTTTCCCGGTTTCAGCAGGACCCCGTACTTGCGAAGATACCTGATGATGTTGAACCCAGCCGTATACTGCTGATGAGGTGGGACGCCATCGGTGACATGATGGTCAGCCTGCCCCTCTTCCGGAAATTGCGCGAGCTTTTTCCTGAAGCCCAAATCGGAATTGTTGTATCACGGCGCAATCTGCCGCTTTTGAAATATGAAGATGGTTTTACCGCGATTCTCTACGACAGAAGACCCTCTGTATACCTGCGGAGCCTGATCCTTGCCAGGCGCTTTTCGCCCGATGTGATCGTAGATACCAGAATGCATTACGATTCAACCACTTCGTTTATTTACGGAGTTGTGTCAGGTGCGAAATTGCGCTTGTCCGCCTCAAACAGAGACAACAGGCTGCCTTTTTCCGTAAGGGTTCCCATGCCTTCGGGAAAGCATCATTATGCCCATCTCACAAAGATCCTGCTTGAGGGTCTCGGAAAAGAAATCGATGATTCAGAACTGGACAGGAAACTGAGACTCTCGACGGAAGAAACCGGATTTGCAGACTCATTCTGGAGGGAAGCCGGATTGAACCTCTGGAAAAAGGTCATCGGTGTTAATATTTCAGCCGGTAATCCTTCGAGGGTCTGGCCTGCTGAGAAAACCGCTGAATTGTGCTCATTCATCCTGAGTACTGGAAATACTCCTGTTGTGTTTTCTACACCTGCTGACAGGGATGAGGCTATATCCATCTCAAATGCGGTTCCCGGGGTCATCCTGATCCCCGATTGCAATACGATACTTCATGCGGCAGCTCTTATCCGGGGTTTAAAAGCTATGATCACACCCGATACAGCTCTTGTTCATATTGCCTCATCCTACGGTGTACCTGTACTGGGACTGTTTCCACAGAGAGAAGAGCATATGCCGCTGTGGTATCCGTGGGGAGTGAAGCACGAACTTATTCGAACGAGTACGGGAAGGGTCGAGGATATCGATGTTCAGGATGTGATAAATGGATATATCAAACTTCTTGAAGGGAGTCCCGCTGATTTCTGAAACACCCGGAGTCCTGAAAAAACTTGAGATACTTGGAAGAAGAATGCTTCATCATGTCATGTTTTCCGGGATAGGAAGAGTATCAGGATCTGTACCTGATGATGACAGGCTTCAGCGGATACTGCTGATGAGGCAGGATAGAATAGGGGATATGATAATGACCCTGCCCCTTATCCGCAGACTGGGGAAACTTTATCCCGGTGCAAGGATCGGAATAGTTGCTTCGGAATCCAACAGGATCATCCTCAAATACGAGACCGGGCTTGATGTCATCACATACAGAAAGAATCCCGGAGCTTTCATCTCATCTCTGGCCCGGGCCAGGAATTTCAACCCTGATGCAGCGGTTGATATGCACATGCACGATTCCACAACTTCATTCATTTATGCACTCTCTTCCGGTGCAAGGTGGAGTCTTCATATAGACCACGAAAACAGGCTGCCCTTCAACGTAAGGGTGAGCGCTCCTCAGGACGGGCATATCATGGATGCATTTGCCGGATTACTCTCCGGTCTTGGCAGGAAACTTGATACGGCTGGATTGAAAAGGGAGATTATCCTTTCAAACGAGGAGACCGTTTTTGCAGAAACCTTCTGGAACCGGTCAGGCATTCCGCCGGGAGACTGTGCGGCGGTTAACATATCCGCAGGAGGGGAGAACCGCCGATGGGGGGCGGACAGATATGCCCGGGTATGCAGCAGCATCCTTGAGATGGGCCTGAAGCCTCTGATACTCTTTTCGCCTTCGGATATTGAATTGGCCCGTGCTGTGTATCACAGTGAGCCCGGGGTACTCATTTCACCCGCGACACCCAGTATTCTTCACCTCGCTGCGCTCATCCGGGGTGTGACCATACTGGTAAGTCCCGATACATCGGTAATACATCTGGCGGCATCGTACGGCATTCCGGTAGTAGGAATGTTTCTGCGGTTCAACCCGGCACTTCCAAAATGGTATCCATGGGATGTGAAGAGGGAGGTATTGATGGCATCTGATCATATCTCCCTTGATTCTATCAGCCCTGAGATGGTATCGGAAGCTGTCAGAGCACTTGTTTCAGATATGGTGCATGGCGCTCTATAACCGGCTCTTTCAGTATGCCCCGGAGCCGCTTACAACTGCAGAAGGGGTAAGTATCAGAATGGCCAGATCCATCCATATTGACCAGTTGTCAACGTAGTAGAGGTCGAGTTTTACCATCTCATCGAAGCCGAGATTGCTTCTTCCGGATATCTGCCATACTCCGGTGACTCCGGGAATGGTATGAAGTCTCTTGAAATCTCTTCTGCTGTATTCTTCCACTTCTTCAGATAGCGGCGGGCGCGGGCCGACCAGACTCATTTTTCCCGCAAGAACATTGAACAGCTGTGGAAGCTCGTCGATAGACCACCTTCTGATAAATTTCCCTGCTTTTGTTGTTCGCGGGTCATTCTTTATCTTAAACAACGGTCCTTCCGATTCATTCTGTTCTGAGAGTGCGGACTTTTCATCGTGAGCACCGGGACGCATAGACCGGAACTTCATCATGCTGAACGGTTTGTTGTTTTTGCCCAGCCTTGTCTGTTTGTAGAATACGGGAAAACCGGAGTCAACAACGATCACAAGTGCGCTCAGGATGAATACAGGGGAGAGGATGATAATTAAGAACATTGAGAGAATAATGTCTGTTGTTCGTTTAATCAGCAATCCCCACCCGGAGAGTGGAGGAGGGACGGATTCAATAAGGGTTGTTCCCCCCATATGTGCAACCCTGGCCGTAAGGCTGACAATAGCGAACACATCTGCTGCGATCTTGTACTGAATTCCGAGTTTTTCACAGCCTAGAATCACCGAGGAAAGCTTCTCTGATGGAATTGAATGGCTGGCTACAACCAGCTCCTGGATATCCCTGTCTCTTATCATGGATGAAATCTCATCAGATGATGTATCAGGATCAATGTAGTCAACAATGAAGTAGGGCAGCTGCGCCCTGTTTTCCATGAAAACTCCCAGCTGCCTGGCCTGATCTGATGTACCGAGAATGAGAACTCTCGCGGGGTTGCCCCTTTTGCTGCTGTTCTTTCTGAACAACGAGTGCCAGTAGCTGAGAAGCAGAGCTGAAGCCGGAAAAGTGAAAATCAGAACAAATCTGGAAAAAAGCAGTTGTCTTGTAATGAAAGTCATGGCAAACGTGAACAGTACAGCCATGAGAGCACCTCTGATTATACCTGCTACTTCTTCTATCATTCCCAGACCGAATTCCGGTTTGTATACACCGAATACAGCCATGATAGTCACCTGTACAGATCCGAGAACAAGACCGCTGAGGAAATAATGGTAAATTGAGAGTCTGAAATCGGATCCCATGAGATCAATGAGAAGAGAATGTCTCAGCCAGTACCCGCCCATGAATATCAGCGTGATCAAAGCCAGATCGGTAACAGGGAGTAACCAGAGTAGATTCCGTTTTCTCTTCAAGTTTCAGTCCTTAGTATAGGCAGTATCACATTTACCTATCATGGCACAGGGATATTCACTGAAAAATCTAACCATACTTTTCAAATGCAACCAGAGAGCTTTAATGGATCCGCCTGCGCTCTCTCTTCTGTTTTCATGCCTGATAACTGCTTCGGGAACGAACCAGACATCCATTCGGGCTTCTTTTGCGCGCATGCACCATTGCACATCCTCAAAATACAGGAAGTACTTCTCTGACATCAGTCCGACCCTCTCCCTTCCGATCGGAGTAAGCCACAATGCAGCCCCTACAAGCCAGTCCACTATGGACGGCTCGTCCGCAGTGACTGGATTGAGATGCTTCTGAAGATGCTTTTGCGATCCCCGCAGCTTCCCGAGCGGTGTCCTCCGGAGAATAATATCAAGCAATGTCGGGTAAGTGCGTGCAGTGGAGTGTGCAGTACCGCCTGAATTCAGCATCAAAGGACCGAGAAGAGCCGCATTCGGATGATTCATCTGGAAATCCATCAGGGTTCGAAGAGCACCGGGAAGTATTACTGTATCCGGGTTCAGAAACAGTATGCTGTTTCCCGAAGCCGAACCGGCGCCGATATTGTTAGCCCGGGCGAGGCCCAGGTTGGAAGGACAGGATATCAGCGTAACCTGACTGTATCCTTCTGCAATCTTCGAGGAGTTGTCGAGCGATGCGTTATCAACTACAATTATCTCGCGCGCGGACTCAGTAATATCCAGTTTTATCAGAGATTCAATAGTATCCCCGAGAGTTGCGGCACTGTTGAATGCTGTAATTACTACCGAAAGATCAAGTGGCATAATACTTTATCTGTAAAAAACGGGAGGCGGTAGTGAAACCGCCTCCCTGAAATGATGATCCCTAAAGAACGGCGTCTTTAAGACCTTTTCCGGCCTTGAATTTTGGTACATTCTTTGCAGGATAGTTAATCTTATCTGTGCTTCCCGGCTTCACACCAGTTCTGGCCTGGCGATGCTTTACGGAGAATGTTCCGAAACCTACGAGACTGACCTTGTCGCCTTTGCTGAGAGAGTTCTTGATTCCATCGAGAATTGCATCTACTGCAACACCCGCCTGTTTCTTGGTGATTTCAGCATTATCGGCAACGTGCGCTATCAAATCTTTTTTAGTCACTTGTTCACCCCCTCCCATCAACTATAATGTAAAGCTATAAGGTGAAAAACTGAATGTCAACCCCTGAAATATATTATAATTTTGTCATATATGAAGCTATACCGATGATTGTGATACACCAGAGAGGTGGAATAAGATTTATAATACACATAAATAAGCAGATTATTAAATGAAAAAGATATAAATCAGAAATTACTTACATGCTGTTCAATTTTTATATCCGGAATGTCTATTATGTTGATCTTGAAATAGAATCCGCTGTCCACATCGGAAATATGTCTGACGAATATTGCTTCCCAGCAGTGAAGATCGCGGCGAAGCGTGTAACTCTGGTTGATGAAACTCTCGCCAAGTATATCGTAGTAAGCACTGTATTCAAGCGACCATCCCGGAGTAAGATCCAGAGAGGCGGAAAAGCGGAGCTTACTGATACTCCCGGTATCTTCAAAGCCATGCCTGTAGTAGTGAGAGACTACCATTCTGATGGGCATTCCGGGTCTGGTGATGCCTGAATCGGGAAGAAGGGTTCTATCGTACCCGGAAAGGCGAAGGGAGGAGGATACCGATAGATTTGTGAGCTTATTCTCGTAAAGGTCCCAGCTTCCATTACCCGTAATACTGAATCGTGAAGAGGGAGAGATATCAAGGTTTGCAGAAAGGGGAGAAAATGGTGTTACACTATCCTCGAGGTTCACAGATGTAGAAAGATGAAGTGAAGCGATATCGAAACGAGTGATTCTATCCCTCTCCGACATCTTTCCCTCCAGTCTATTCTGCAGACTGAAGGAGACCGTTCGACTTGATGATGGAAGTCCGAAATCGGAGAAGACATAATACTCAGATCCCGCTGAATCGGAATTCATCAGACCGCTGCTGTTCAGATACCGGTCAGGTGCCAACCCGAACGAGACAGCGGGAGTAATCGTGTGACGCAGAGCATCAAGACCGAAGAGTCTTGTACTGAAAATGCCGTAGATATCAGTTGAAACCGACAGATTTGCAGAAGCATGCAGCCACCATGGGTAATTCTCATCGTTCCTGTCACGGTCATACACGGTTCCCCTTGCATGAATGGAAGGTGCTATCGAAAGCCAGCCCCATAATCTGCTGGACCCCGTCAGCCCTGAAGTCAGCTTCAGAGCTGAGTTTGTTGCCCTTGATTCTTCCATTCTCCTGTCTCTTGAAAGGTAGTGCGCGTTTGCATTCCAGTAGATGGAGTGCCACGGGCGGATCAGCGATGGGTCCGATGGAGCTCTGAAAAGGGGGGATGAGGGGAGAGAAAGCCTGATATCAGGAAGCTCCTGATTTGATTCAACCTCTCCGGGAATTGTGTCAGGGTCAGTATTCAGGTAACTTGTCCGATCAAACGCCGCCTGGAAACTCATTCTGCCGAAGTACCTGTTTACGCTGATCCAGGAATGCAGCTCTCCTGTCATACGATCCTCGGGGTTCTGCTGCGTTTCTTCAAGGTAGGAATTATCACTTAGAAACTCACCCTGAACCCTGACCGTTGTCCCATCCGGAAAATCATGCAGATGATTCCCGAATACCATCCATCTGTCCCGGTGGGACAGGAACTCTCTTCTCCATTCGGTCCGGAGGTTTCCATTGCATAAGTACCTTATCCTGTGTCTCTCATCGGCTGCCAGCACGAACCTGGTTTTCTCCATAATATCTCCGTGTACCCATAGATCAGCGTAATCGGAAAAAACGAAGTAGTAACCGAATTCCCTGAGATACCTGCCGTCCCTTGAAGTCTGTCCGAATTTGGGCATAGTGAATCCGGGCTGCCGTCCCCGTCTTATCGGGAAAACCCAGTATGGAAAATAGAGAACAGGCGTATCTTCAACATACAGGTACACCGGTCTGGCAACAGCTTTATCATCAGGAAAAACCTTCATTACGGGACAGTAGAAATAATAATGGATGCTGTCTTCATCGCATGTTGTGAATCTGGCATCGACTATGTTGAATTCGTTGCGGCCGATTCTCGTGATCGTTGAACCGGTATAGAAACCGAATTCGTACTGGGAAGCCGCATCTATTATGCGTCCTTTTCTAGTTGCAATGCTGTATGTCATTCCGTTGCCGAATACAGCTTCCCCGCGATCCAGCAATTCGGATTCACCTCTGGCGGTAATTATCTCATCCTCCGCGGAGTATTCGACGGTATCCGATCTGAGGGTCATATCCCGGTAATCAAGGCTTGCAGAGCCGATCAGTATCAGATCACCGGTGTCCGGATGAAAAACCATCGAGTCGGCAGAATAGGCGATTGTTTCCAATCTCTCCACAGTACGTGTTGAATCGCTTGAAATACTGTCCGGCTCCGCAGGATCAGCTGCAAAAAGTGTTATCAGAACAAGGAGAAATGTCATACGGCTCTGTTTCTTCCTATGATAGCAGCCCCTTCCGCTCCAGCATCGGAGCTTGACGGCAGTACATTCACATTCCACGCATAGCGGCATCTCCTCCCGAACTCCGATTCAGCATGCTTTAAGAAGAACTCGCTCGCGCCCATAAGACCACCGGCAAGATATATACCCTCCGGACTGAAGCAGTGGTAAAGGTTCACAAGGCCAACACCGAGCCAGGTTCCGAATTCCTCAAATGCTCTGAGGGCCGAGTACTGTTTCATGGAAGCCTGGTGAGCTATCTCCTTTGGAGAAGTGTAAATCATTTCACCACTATATTCTCTGTAGTAATCGCTCAGGGCTTCGGACGCAGCATATCTCTCCCAGCATCCTGTTGACCCGCACAGGCATTCCCTCCCGGATGCCTCTACCGTCATGTGACCGAATTCACCGGCGTATCCCGTTCCGTAAAGTATAGTGCCGTCCTGTACTATCGTTCCGCCGATGCCGGTTCCGAGAGTTATCATCAGCCAGAGGCCGGAATCTGGTATGCTGGAGGATTCGATGGCCTGCATCGCGAAGGCGTTGCAATCGTTATCTATTGCAACGGGACAGTTAAGCATAGTAGAGAGATTGCGGCGGATGGGGTAATCTTTCCACCCCGGAAGGTTAGGGGAAGAGACAAGCACTCCCTCGTATCTGTCTACAAGGCCGGCAATGCCAACGCCTGCTGAACATGGAGCATCATCCGCTTCGTTGATCATCCTGCTTATCTTTCTCAGCAGGGAGTCCGGTCCTGCTGCGGGATCTGTTTTCAGTGAGGCAGCCGCAGTGAATCCATCCGGTTTCAGATAACCAAGGATTGTCGTTGTTCCGCCGATATCAATTCCCCAGTGCATTCCACTGCCGGGCTGGTTATTCAATGCTGACTATCTCTCCTTCGATCACCATGACCAGAGGGAAAGCGGAACGCGGGATAGATACGCTGCCAAGAGTACACATCCCTGTGGCTCCGAAGTATATGTTCATGGTTTCAAGATGGTTTTCCAGGGATGATCTGGAAGGGATCGTTCCTCTCCAGGCGCCTAGAATTATTTCCGCGGTATCGTATCCCTGGGCAGCCAGCATTGTGGGCATGGAATCGTATTCCCGCTCGTAGAAGTATGAAAATCTTGCTGTCGCCGGGTTCATGGAACCCGAACCGAAGGAAACAGGGAATACAGCTCCTTCAACGTATTCGCCGCCCTGTTCCAGGAGTATTTCATCGTCCCAGCCGGATGTTCCGAAGAGCTGAGATTCCACCCGGTAGAATCTAAGCTGGGGGGCGAGTTGAATAGCATCCCAGGCATCTACAGGAAGGAATACGCCGTCAGGGTGCAGATATTTAATGGCGTTTATCTGGTCTCTGTAGTCGGTTGAGCCTGATTCGTACCCCTCCATGCCAACTATCTCACTGCCCAGTTCCTGTACTACAGAGCTGAACTGCTCGGCATTGGCCACCGACTCAGAAGTGAACTCATGGATTATCGCCAGGGTTCTGCAGCCCGCATTCCGTACAGCGTATTGGGCAACAGCAGCAGCATCGTCTCCCTGTGAGACAACCAGCCTGTGTACATAATCACCGTAATCATCCAGCTCGGAAGATGTCGCGGCAGGTGTTATCATGGGAAGTGACCACTTCTGCGCCAGAGGTGCTGCAAGTTCAGCGTTTCTGCTGGTAAGCGGCCCTATTACAGCGAGGCATGCGGGATTGGAGCCCAGAGAGTTCATGATATCCACGATGCTTGAGCTGTCAGCAGAGCAGTCAAAAGCGATGATTTCAGGTACAGAAATAAAGAGTCCCGATGATCTTTCGAAGGCAAGCTCAACGCCTGACCTGACCCTTTCGGAGTATGTTGATCCGGAGCCGCTCAGCGGCAGAACAAGAGCGACAAAACCGTCCTCGGAGGTAACGATATCCGGCCTCCCGTATCGCTGGTGAGCTTCTGGAAAGAGTCTGTCTATTTCCATTCCTGTCAGAGCGGCTCTTTCGGTATTGCCCCCGGCCGCATATCTTTTTTCCAGTTCAAGGAGAAAGAATACTTCAGTCCATCCAGCCCCGGGTTCAGCTGTCAGGTAACTCATCTCCACTCTTCCGAGCGCAAGACGGATCAAGTCAATAGCGGATTCCGATTCGTTCTGATCGAGATTATCCTGCTGCATGCTCTGCAGTATCTCAATACTGTTCCTGAAGGATCCCTGTTCTATTTCAATCTGCGACAGGAGCAGCATTGCAACGGCTTTGCCGTGAGAGTCGATTGCTCTTTGCAAAGCCTGTGATGCGGCTTCCGATGCTTCAGAAAATCGATCGATAGCCAGAAAGGATTTTCCTCTTCCAAGCTGCCAGGAGGAATAGAGAGGATTTTCCGGGTAGTCCTCAATAGCCATGGAGTAGAACCTCAGAGATTCTGAGATATTTCCTGAACTGAAGGCATTTTCCGCCAGGGCGGTCAGGCCTTCAGGAGAATCTTCATCTTTTACAGGGCCGCATCCCATGATCGATAGAAGAAGAAAGATCAGCAGTGCAGCCAGAGCAGTAAGAATACAGTTCTTCAATAAATACCTCCCGGATACAGTGAATATACAGAGCAAATATGAGTCATGCAGAGATTACGGAAAAGGGTAAAGAAAAACCCGGAAAAAGTAATTCCGGGTTCTTCAATCGAATTGGAAGCTCTTATTCTCCCGATGAGTCTGTAATAGTCTCTTCCAGAGGAACAGTATCAACAAAAAGGCTTTCAGGAGGCGTACCCATATTTTCGATCATCCATTCCGCGTCGTCAACGAAATCAGATTCAGGGTAGTTATCTATCAACTGCTGAAAAGCCATTGCTGCCCTTTCATAATTACCCATATACTCCGAAAGAGTGAAACCTATCAGGAATTGTGCCTGGTGAGCGTTATCATGATCGGGGAAACGCTGGATGAATAAGCTGTAGTATTCCACTGCTGACTCAGGATTTGATTCCATCAGGTTCTGTGCTGACTGGAAAAGTGAATCGGGTCCTATGCCTTCATCCGGGAGGAAAGCATCCTCATTGATGGTAACACCGTAGCTATCTGTGAGTCTTGGAATAACGGTATCCTGGAAGTACGAATTGACCACTGTGGGTTTAAGGGTATTTTCGATAGATTCCCTTACTTCCTCGAGGGGGCGTGCCCCTTCGTCTCTTCTGTCTGTAACCGTGAAATAGTGCAGGCCCATGGGTGTTTCAAACGGTCCGATGACATCGTATGTATCTGCGCTGAACAGTGCTTCGGAGATGATTGTCTGTTCTCCGAGGTACGGCAGCGGTGAGTTTATTGTTACCCAGCCCATATCGCCACCGGACGTACTGGTGGGTGCATGCTGGCTTAAGGCTGCTGCGACCGATTCAAATGTATCCCCGGCTTCCAGTGCTGCACTCACATCGGCAGTATCATCCAATGATAGAACAAGTATTTGAGAAACTTTGACCTGGGGTTCCTGGTAGTAGATATCATCAAGGTGATCGTTGTAGTAGGCCAGAATATCATCTTCCGGTATTACAACAGCATCCACCACTTCCTGCTGATAGTAGGTTTGCAGGAGAGCCCTGTCCCTGGCCTCTTCAACCTGCTGCATGGCGAGTTCTACCTGTGCGATCACGAAAGAGTCCTGTTCGAGACCCAGATTCTGAGCTTCAAGCAGCAGCAGCTCACGCTCAATGATATGGTTCAGAAGGAGTCTTTTTCCTTCCGGAGTCTCAAATGAGGATCTCTGGTATGGAGGTATCATGTCCAGTTCTTCATCGATAATGCTTTCGGTGATCTCAATTTCACCTACTGTAGCAAGAACTCGGGATGTATCGTTATCGCTGTCCCTGCTTACCCGTTCCGGTGTTCCGCATGCGCCGATAGCAAGAATTATTAT
>Ga0164313_10003397_pt1 | contig 14190 bp, 11 predicted proteins | sample GuaBasSedimGuay4_FD_113735 | JGI IMG/M metagenome (GOLD analysis project Ga0164313, IMG submission 113735) | Subseafloor sediment microbial communities from Guaymas Basin, Gulf of California, Mexico - Guay4, Core 4569-4, 0-3 cm | ecosystem: Environmental > Aquatic > Marine > Hydrothermal vents... | reverse complement strand
GCGCTTGTAGAGACACCATCGCAACAAGCGGACAAAGAACCCGTCCTCACCAGGGGGGCGGGTTCTTTAAAGCTTCGCTAAATCACCACGGGTCGAACCCTGATCATCCTCAAGTATCGGAAAGCGACTCCACCTTTATATACTTCCAACTGCCGGTTTGCAGGCGACTGACGATGTGATCGAATGCCGTGTGATCGCTACCCACACCCCGGATGATTGCAGGTGCAGCGCCATTCTTCTGTGTATACATCCTGATGGTGCCGGCGCAAGCGATAAAGTGAATGTTATCGTGCTTGTCCATCATGGCAATTACCTGTTCCTTTATAGGCGAGGTATCGGCGCGTAGCATGTCGAGACCGTCAGCGTGTGCAACGATGTCAAGCCGGTTGCCTTGCGTTGCGTGCGCATTAATAAATTCCTCGGCATAGGCCAGTGCTGTAGTAAACCCTTCAGGATCTGGTTTGCTGATATGCAGGATAATGTTTTCCTGCTGTTCGGCGACCATTGTGCTGGCAGGTTCGTTGGAAGTGCCAAACTGTGGATATAGCATCCAGCCAGTCAAGGTGCCAACAGCCAGTAAAATAACAGCGGCTGCAGTATTCAGCCAGCCATGCGCAAGGAAAGCGTCATGCCGGTGAGAGGCACCGTGAGTGGATGCTGGCGGTTCGCTGTACGCGAGCCGCACGGCATCTTTCAGCTGCATTAACTCGCATACACGGTTGGAGAGTTGTTCATTATTGTTAATGGCCTCCATCATCCTGGCGCGATCACTGCTGTTCATTTCGTCATCGATGAACAGGTGCAGTTTTTCATCCGAGTATTTATCTTCCATACTCATTTAATTCTCCTGATTTTTGCGCGCAGCATGTCATGCTGTGGATCATAATCAGCAAGTTTTACCTTTAAGGCCTTTCTGGCCCGGCTGATGCGGCTCATCACTGTGCCAACCGGGATATCAAGAATGTTCGAAATTTCCGCATAGGAGAACCCGGCCAGGTCCACCAGGGTAATCACTTGTCGCTGTCCAACCGGCAATTCAGCAATCATGGCGCGTACCCGGTTAATAATATCCTGTTTTTCGGATTCATCATTTGTTGAGGCGGCTTCCTCGTAGGGCAGATTGTCGAGATCTACCGTTTTATGTGTGCGTCGCAGATGGTCATACCAGCAATTTGCCAGGATCTTGCTTAACCATCCCTTGATTGCTGCACTCTCTTTTAACTGCCGGGCATTCTTTAATGCCTTCACCATGGCATCCTGTACCAGGTCGTCAGCCAGTGCCGCGTTATGGCACCAGGAATAGGCCAGCCGGTAGAGCAATACGCGGTGCTTTTCCAGTTCATCGCGGATAAAACTTTTATGGGTTATTAGGGTAAGGATGCTCGTTCCCTTCCTGTTCCGGGTTGACACGTAATCAGCCTCTTGTCTTGTTAGACGTTACTGATGCCGAGTTTATTCCCGCAAGGGGGTATTTGTCATGATTGTGAGGGTATGTCAGGAATATTGCTCTATTAACATATACAAATGTACGTCTTTTTGCGGGGAGTAATAATATTTTTGGAATAAACAAGCCTGTTGTTTCGTCTACTTTTAGTACACCTGAGAAAGCAGGGGTTCGCACTTTAGTAACGGGGGCGTACTTACCCGAATGACTTCCTTATGTGAAAATAAATCAGGAGTGAGATCCATGAATAAATCAAGACTAACAGCAACAGCACTGGCCGCAGGTATAGCCATGCTGGTCGGCAGTGCAATTGCCCATGATGACAATGCACCGGGGACACCGGTTTGTCTGGAAGCGAACTATATGATGGCGGATGCCATGAATGCACCGTTTGCAGGGCCGGTAACCGGGCCGGGCAGGGTCATCGAGATGAATATTATCACTGGCGAACGCGGTATTACGGTAGTTAATCCGTTTAGCGGCGGTAATGTCGATACGCCTATTTGTGATAATGGCGGTGTAAGCTGCGGAGGGCCATGGAAGCCGACCGGAGTATTGTCCGGTGGTATGAACGGCCATGCCTTTCTGACCAGCGCTGCTCAACATGCGATCACTGAATTCCATCGAGATGGTACACCGATTCGTACGGCGCCTACCTTGCCAACATCACCTTCACCTGAGGGTGGCGGATTCGGCTGGGTACCACGCTTGTTGGGTACACAGATAATGCCGAATGGTAACCTGTTGCAGACCGTTTGTGATGCGAACTTCTTCAATGCAGCGAATTCTGATCCGGTCGGTCCTGGTGAAGGTGATCCGGTGGGGAATGGCAACTCATCCAATCTGTATTTCCCGCCGGTTTATTCCACTGCCGAGAGGGCTGCAAACAGCCGAATTCTGGTGCTTGATCAGGAAACTCTGGAAGTTATCGACGAGTACAGCGCACCGGATGATTCACGCTGGAGTTGTCCTGCGGGCATTGCCTTCAGTTCCGAGGGCATGATTGTTACCGGGTTTCACAGTGCCGCAGCATTCATTATCGACTGGAAGGCAGGTGTTAGCGGGACCAGTGGTGGTGTAGGGAATAACGATCCAGGTAAATTCAAGCTCAATAGAGGCAGTAATAAAGCTGTAGTGGCCCGGGTCATCGATCTCCTGAACGAGGATATGGATGGTGACGGTGAAATGGATGCAGCGCCTGCTGCGATGGACGACCCAAATCGACGCGACTCGCTACGTGCCAACTCACTGGATGAATCCGGTAACCTGTATGGTACTTTCCGTGCCCGTTCCAGGGATTGTTTGCGCGGTGAATATGCCGGTTCTCAGAATGGTTGTAACCCGGGTGTATTCCGGCAGCATGTATTTATCGCCGCTGCAGGTGGTAACGTAAAGACCGGGACCATCGCACTGGACCCGGGTGTCAACGTGATTGCCGGTATCCGTATTAACCGCATGTCTGCACCTGGCTGTGCCTTTGTTACCGCTGAAGCGAATGACAACGGCGGAGCTACGGGTGACGAGTGTGATGTTGAAACGCTCTATGTTGCCGCTTCTGCGGCTAATGCCGGTTGTGATGCCAACAATGACGGTAGTCCGGGCCCTGGTCATCCCGCCAATCAGTGCTTCGTGCCGGGCGGTTCCGTGTATGAGTACCGCATTGACGCAGCACACATCGATGGGGCCAGTGGTCCTTGTAACGGAGATCCAGATGATCCGGCCAATAATGTCGGGTGTGCATCACCGATTGCGGAGTTTGTCCTCAAGGATGCTGACGGCAATACAGAGCTGGTCGACCCGCGCATGCTGATGCCGATTCACGAGGCATTCATTCAGTAATCATGGCAGTCGTTTAGCCAGTTGGTTAAGGTAGTACGGCGGTCGGTGGTATTCATCGCCCGCCGTACTCTTCCTGTAAGGGTGACAGTACCGGATTACGCAGGGATATAATAAAAAGCTATGAAATGGTTACTCCCGTTGGTCGTCTCTCTTTTCCTCCCGGGTTGCGACCGGGATATTAGCGGGTCACTGGCATCAGGCCAGCTAACAGATAAAGAGCCGGCATATGCAGTGCGAGAGGAACCTGCCCCGGTCGGAAAAGTGATTAAAGCCGGCCTGTTCAAAATAGTTAGAAGCGGGGGGCTGGTTGACAGTCCAGATAGCAGTACCGGGAAGGCACATGCCAGGCCGGTAATACAACTGGTCAAGCAAACAGATCGTATTCCGCTGGTTAAAAATGCTCACATGTCTTTCCAGTACAGAATTTGGGGATTACCGGAAAGACCGGTCTATATCGATCTCAGGCGGGTACTGATTCATCCGCCCATGACTTTGCCGGATGGAACGGTCTCAACCGGATCAGATTATAATATCAAGGGACACGTCAGTATCGGACAAGTCATTGCCTATACCGGCTATGGACTGAACGAGGACTATGAAATGGTGGAGGGTGACTGGCTATTCCAGATCTGGTTTGGAGACGTGCTGCTGGTGGAACAGACCTTCACAACCTACTGGCCGGAAGCAGCGGTGCCATGACCGGGTGCGCGGGGAACCGTACTACCACCTGGTGAGGATATTGACTCTATCCCCATGGCAGAGCCCGTGGATAATGGGGTGACGCGCGACCAGCAGGCTATCACGGGGACAGATTAAAACGGTCTTGCCCTTGATAAAAACTGCCCGCGAGACGGATTTTACCTATAATGGCTACACTTGATACCGGGCTAATTGACTATGTCTGATTTATACCCCTGGCTTGAACCGGGCCGGGACGCAATGACTGCCGTTATAGACCAGGGGCGCCTGCCGCATGCATTGCTGTTGACGGGCCAGCCCGGATTGGGAAAAGGCGCCTTCGCAACGTATCTCGCGGCACTATTGTTGTGTGAAAACCGTGCCGGTGCTGTTGACTCGTGTGGTCACTGTCCGGGTTGCCTGCAGTTCAAGGCGGGCACGCATCCCGATTTCTTCCTGGTCCAGCCGGAAGAGGATGCCGCCGTGATCAAGGTCGACCAGATCAGGCAACTGTCGGAGAAGCTGTTTCTGAGCAGCCACCAGGGAGGCTATCAGGTGGCAGTACTGAATCCGGCCGAGACCATGAACCTGAATGCAGCTAACAGCTTGCTAAAGACCCTGGAAGAACCGTCCGATAACACGGTACTGATCCTGACCTCTGCGCGACCGGCGCAGTTGCCAGCTACAGTCCGGAGTCGCTGCCAGCAGGTGCGAATAGAAGTTCCGGACCGCCAGCTGGCGCTGGATTGGTTGCAGGGGCAGGGGCATGGTGAAGCAGCACAAATCTATCTGCAGTTGGCACATGGAGCCCCGCTGGAAGCCCTGAAACAGGCGAAGATGGATAATATCAGTGCGCGGCGGGAGAGGTTCAATGCGCTGGTTGGCATCCTGGAGCACCGGGTTTCAGCGCTCACCGTGGCCCAGGGCTGGAGCAAGGATGAAGATATGCAGGGTATACGCTGGATGCGTGAATGGCTGATGGACTTGCTGAGGATCAGCATGGCCGGTCAGGCAAATCAGGTACGCAGCGCTGATTTGCAGGATGGACTTTCGGTACTGGCACGCAGGCTGGATAGCAGGGTCATGTTCGGGCTGCTGGACCGGATTAACAAAATATTGCGATCAACTGCGGGCAGTTTGAATCGCCAGTTAATGACGGAAGATATTCTGTTGGCATGGGCAGCACAAAGGTAAGCGGTAACTTCATGGATGTTAAAGTAAAGGCAGGCATGTTATGAGCACAGCAGCAGCACCACGTCAGGGTATTCTTTCACTTACCATCAAGGACAAGAGCGCCTTGTATGCAGCCTATATGCCGTTTGTAAAAGGCGGCGGCCTGTTTGTTCCCACCAAGAAGACATACCGGGTTGGCGATGAAGTCTTTATGCTGCTTACCTTGATGGAGGAAACAGATAAACTACCGGTTGCTGGCAAGATCGTCTGGATCACTCCGGTGGGGGCACAGGGAAATCGTGCGGCTGGTATCGGTGTCCAGTTCAGCGACCAGGACGATGGTGCGGCACGGAACAAGATTGAAGGCTTCCTGGCGGGTGCCCTCGAGAGCGAAAGACCCACCCACACCATGTAATCCAGCCCCGGCCCGCATTTCTTGCGGGCCAACTGTTTGCGGCACGCTGCAAACCCTTTATTATTCAACCTCGTTGTTAAAATGAGGTTGTATCATGCTGGTTGATTCACATTGTCATCTCGACAGACTCGATCTGGAACCCTTCGGTGGCCGTGTCGAGGGTGTACTGGATGCTGCACGAGAGCAGGATATTGGTCATTTTCTGTGTGTCTCGATAAATCTTGAGGACTACCCGGCAATGTTAAGGATTGCCGAGGCGTATGAACAGGTGTCTGTATCCGTCGGTTTGCATCCGAACGAGCAGGGTGGACACGACCCGGATATTGATGAACTGGTCGCATATGCGCAGCACCCCGGGGTCATTGCAATCGGCGAGACCGGGCTTGACTATTTTCGCAGTGAAGGTGATCTGGAGTGGCAGCGTGACCGCTTTCGGCGGCACATCGCCGCTGCAAAACAGTCCGGCAAACCATTGATTATACATTCACGTGATGCAAAGGAAGACACCCTGCGTATTCTTGCAGAAGAGTCCGCCAGCGAGATCGGTGGTGTGATGCATTGTTTCACCGGTGACTGGGACATGGCGCAACGTGCCATGGAACTTGGCTTCTATATATCGTTCTCGGGCATCGTGACCTTCAAGAGTGCGCAAGTGCTGCAGGAGGTAGCCAGAAAAATTCCGGCTGACAGAATGCTGGTCGAGACTGACTGTCCCTACCTGGCGCCAGTGCCACACCGGGGCAAACCCAACCAGCCTGCTTATGTCCGCCATGTGGCTGAATATATAGCTGAATTACGCGGTGAGACCTATGAGCATATTGCAGATATCACCACAGAAAATTTCATAAGGCTGTTTAAACCGACGGTGTCTGTTATCTGAGGCGGTTGCAGGTGTTCACCGCAGTTTTCCCTGTTATAAATTTGTGATAACTGCGGGAGGACTGTGTGATCCTTTGTCGTGATACTGGACTCTCCCTAATACGTTGGAAAGGAGAGTTTAATAATGAAGATATCAAAAACCATGGTTGCAGTTGCCTTGATCGCGGGTGTCTCGTCGCTGGGCAATGTCACATATGCAAAATCCGAGCGTGACACAGGTCGGGGTACCGGACCTGTTGTCTTTGTCACTTCCCAGGGCCTGTACTATGACTCAATCGTGGTAGTAGAGTCCTTGCCAAATCAGGGCCGCTTCCAGCAATTGATTCCTGACCAGAACGGACTGCATACAGAGTATGGTCCCGGTGAAGTTGGCCACCTGGGTGGGCGCTGGTGGATTGATGTTAATGGCGATACGGTCATGGACGACGGTGACAAGTACTTTCTTTGTCCGCTACTCGGTCCCGGTCGGGAAATGATGTAACGACAGGGCTTGTATCCACAAGGCCCCGCTACTACCCGTAGCGGGGCCTTTTTTGTGGGTCTTGCGGAACCCGCAATTATCCTATTGAAGGACTACTAGGAATGCCCCTCATACATCTTTTCAATATCTTCCGCGTAGCGTTCCATAATGCGGTTACGTTTCAGCTTGAGGGTCGGGGTAATGAGTTCATTCTCGATTGTCCATGGTTCAAGTACGCAGGTGACATGGCGAATGACTGCATAGCCCGGAAATTCCGAGAGTTGTCGGGCTGTTCTTTCGCAAACAAACTGCTCGAATACCTCTGATCTGTGTGCATTCGTGTCATTCAAGTCCAGGTCCAGGTTGCCGGCATGGACTTCCCACTGCTCGGGGTTGAGCACAATCAATGCCGACAGGTACGGGCGGTCATCGCCGATGATCATGATCTGTTCGAACAACGTATCAAGCGCAATGGCCATTTCCATATCAGCCGGTGGTACCTTCTCGCCATTGGCCATGACAATGATCTCTTTCAACCGTCCGGTGATGTAGACATGATTGTTTTCTATGCGCGCCTTGTCACCGGTGTGGAACCAGCCCTCTGCATCAATTACATCCTTCGTGGCTTCCGGATTGTTCCAGTAGCCGAGCATGATGACCGGGCCACGTGCCAGTAATTCATCGTTCTCACCAACTTTCAGCTCAAGCCCGCGCAGGGGTACGCCGACGCTGGCCGGGTCATTGTCATCTTCCGGATTGGCAGTAAGGATCGGACTGGTTTCGGTCAGGCCATAACCCTGGATCAGGTTGAGCCCGAGGCCAATAAAGACCTTTGCAATGGGCAAGGGCAGGGGGGCACCGCCAGAGGCGGCCATATGCATGTTGCCGCCAAGTTTCGCCATGATTTTGCCGGCAACCAGTTTGTTGAGCAGCGGCCACAGCAGAAAGCCGGGTTGCCAGCTGCCACGACCCTGCTGGTGCAGGAAACGTTTCCAGCCGGTATCAACGGCAAGGTTGAACAGTTTGGTAGCCACAGGTGATTTTTCTGCCAGCCCGGCCTGAATCTTGTTGTAGACGCGTTCGTATATACGCGGCACAGAAATCATTAACGTGGGCTTGATCGTTTGCAGATCTTCACCAAGTTCCGGTATGGAACGGGCATAGGCAATGGTTGCCCCGACCATCATGGGGATGTAGTAACCGACAGTGCGTTCGAAGGTGTGTGACAGCGGCAGGAAGGAGATGAGCAGGTCATCCGCAGACATGTGCACGATTTCCAGTGCACTGTCAGAATCAAACAGGATATTCCAGTGGCTGAGCATGACTCCCTTGGGGCGTCCGGTGGTCCCCGAGGTATAGACGATGGTAGCCAGTTCATTCGAATCACCGTCGTCGCTATGCAGTTCCCCGCCGGTTTCCGGTAACCACTCTGCCAGGGTGCGTACGCGGGCCTCACCCTCAGGCACAGTGACGGGTTCCAGGGTGATGATGCGGGTCAGGTCACCCAGTTTATCGTGTACCGTCAGCAGAGCTTGCCACTGCTCTTCTCCCTGCAGCAGCAGTACCTTTGCATCGGAATGATTAAGAATATAGGCTGTGCTTTCTGGTCTGTCATCAGTATACAGGGGCACGATCACCAGGCCGCAACCCAGGGCCGCCTGGTCAAAAGTGACCCACTCCTTGCAGTTGCGCAGCAGGACAGCAACACGGTCGCCGTGCTGTAGTCCTTCCTGTGCCAGTGCATCCTGCCAGCGCGCTACTTCCGTCGCCATTTCTTGCCAGGTGGTGTCACGCCATTGTCTGCTGTTTTCATGGAACTGTCGGTAGGCAACCTTGTCCGGGCTGCGCTTAACGCGTTCACGAAACAGTCCGGCCAGCGTGCCGGAAACCCCGGCTGGAATAATGTCAGTCTTCACCTTGCTCATGCTGTCTCTCCCCCAGAAGAGTTAATCAATGCATCCCAGCCAGAATCCGGTTTAAAACGATCACCACGTAATGTTCTCAGGGTTTTAAGCTGTTGCTTTAACGCGGTTGCACCGATTGCATCCAGGTAATGCATGGGACCGCCACGGAATGGCGCAAAGCCGGTGCCAAATATCATGCCGGCATCCAGCAGGTCCTGGTCTGCAACAACCTGTTCGCGTACACAGCTGACAGATTCGTTTACCAGACGCAGTACCAGCCGGTTGGTGATTTCTTCCATGTTCCAGTTGCCACTGCCTGCCTTGGGTTTAACCGGCTTGCCCTTTTTGTAGGCATAAAAACCGCGTCCGGATTTACGCCCGAGGTTGCCGTCTTTAACCAGCTGCTGCAGTCGTTTCGGAATTTCGGCATTGAAATGGCCTGCCAGTATTTCTGCCACATGCAGACAGATGTCCAGTCCGACCGTATCGGCCAGTTGCACCGGCCCCATGGGCATACCAAAGGAGGTGGCGGCCTTGTCAATCAGTACCGCTGGTACGCCTTCGGCTTCCAGCGTCACGGCTTCCATGAGGTAGGGCATGAGGATGCGGTTCACCAGGAAGCCCGGGGTGCTGGAGACTGGCAACGGCAGCCGGTCAATTTTACGGGTGAAGGTCATGGCCTGTGCCAGCACGGCCGGTGACGTGGACTGGCCATTGACGACTTCAACCAGCTGCATCATGGCAACCGGGTTGAAAAAATGCAGCCCTACCAGGCGCTCGGGTTTTGACAGGGCGTCACTCAGTTCTTCCAGCGGGATGCTGGAAGTATTGGTCGCCAGGATGGCGTCTGGCTTCATTTTCGGCTCAATATCCTTGTATAAAGAACGCTTTACCTCTGCATCCTCGAAAATAGCTTCAATGACGATGTCTGCCCGTGTCACGCCAATACCCCGGTGGTCCGGCATCAGGCGATCCATGGCCTCATTGATCTTAATGGGACGCTTCAGCTTGCGCTTGAACAGGGCATGGGCCCGTTTCATGGCAGGCGCAATGCGCTCCGGAGACTGGTCCTGCAGGGAAACGTGGAAACCCCGGAAGGCACACCAGGCTGCAATATCACCGCCCATGGTGCCGGCCCCGATCACGTGTACGTATTTCGGGCTCCAGGATTTGTCTTTGCCCAGGGATTTGAGCCGTTCCTGCAGGAAAAACACCCGCACCAGGTTCCGTGCCGTGGCACCCGTTATCAACTGTGCCACTGATTCTGCTTCAGCGGACTGCATGCCGGTTTTGTCCGTGGCATGTTTGCGCCAGATGTCGATCATGGCGTAGGGCGAGGGGTAATGATTTTTCGGTGCGCGTTTTGCTACCTGTTTGGCAAACACCCTGGCGAGCTGCGGACGTACCAGGGCATGGTTTGACAAGCGGTCATACCAGGCGGGCTGGTGTGGTGGCGGTGCATCAAATACCAGTTTGCGGGCGCCATCGCGCAGGTGCCGTTCAGGTACGACCATGTCGACCAGGCCCATGCGTTTGCCGGTACGTCCATCGATGGTACGCCCGCTCAGAATCAGGTCCATTGCCTTGAGTCCGCCGAGCAGTGGCACCATGCGGGCACTGCCGCCCCAGCCGGGGTGTATTCCCAGTTTGACTTCCGGCAGTCCGAGTCGTGTGCCCGGATCATCACGGGTCACCCGGTAGCGGCAGGCCAGTGACAGCTCGGTGCCGCCACCGAGACAGAAGCCATGAATCAGGGCAACCGTCGGAAACGGCAGGGCTTCAAGCCGGTTGAAGACATCCTGTCCCATACGCAGAAATTCAAGCGCCTGTTTCTTTGATTTTACCCGGGTAAAAGCTGTTATATCTGCGCCGGCGATAAAGCCGTTGGACTTGTCCGAGAGAATAACCAGTCCGCGCGGACGCTGGCTGGCAATATTCTGCAGCTGCTGGTCAAGCTGTGCGAAGACCTCGGCATTCAGTACGTTGGTCGCACCATCGGCCTTGTCAAAATGCAGCCAGACAATGTTGTCAGCATCGGTTACTGCCCGGAAATGTATGTTCGTTGTGTTTTCCATGCCGGTTACCCCGTGGTCCGTTCAATCAACATGGCGCCACCCTGTCCGCCGCCAATACAAATGCCGGTCATGCCGCGTTTGGCATTGTTGCGTTCCAGCAGTTTCAGCATATGCAGGACAATGCGGGCGCCGCTGGAACCGACCGGATGACCGACAGCCACGGCGCCGCCATCGATATTCAGACGGTCTTCATCGATGGGTGTAAACGAGGTGTCACGGCCCAGTTCATCACGGCAGAAATCCGCATCTTTCCAGGCGGCCAGGCAGGCCAGTACCTGGGCGGCAAAGGCTTCGTTGATTTCAAAATAGTCGATATCAGGCGTATCGAGTCCGTGGCGCTGCATAATGGGGCTCATGGCATAACACGGGCCCAGTCCCATTTGTGCCGGATCCAGTCCGGCCCACTGGCTGTCGACGAGCTGTCCCATGACGGGCAGGTTATGACGTGACACCATGTCTTCCGATGCCAGCACTACCCAGGCCGCGCCGTCGGTAATCTGGGCGCTGTTACCAGCCGTTACTTTGCCGACGGGGCGGTCAAACACCGGACGCAGTTTTGCGAGCTTTTCCATGGTTGAATCGGCGCGTACACCGTCGTCATGGTCGTAGAAATTACCACGGGTGTCGTACATGACCTCGATTTCGTCCAGGTGGCCGTGCTGCTGCCCGTGATCCAGGCGCAGGTGACTGCGCATGGCAAAGCTGTCCATCATTTCACGACTGATGTCAAAACGGTGGGCGAGGATTTCTGCCGTTTGCCCCATGGATAAACCGACCACCGGATCAGTCAGGCCGCGGAGCAGGGCGATGACCGGTTTGAAGTAGCCCGGTCGCAGGCGGCCGATGACCTTCAGTTTTGCGCCGGGTGTTTTTGCGCGGGCAAGGGCTGCCAGCCAGTTGACCATGGCGTCGTTATACAGGATGGGGGCGCGACTCATGGATTCCACGCCGCCGGCCAGCACCAGGCTGGAACGGCCGCTGGCGATATTATGCGCCGCTGAATCGATGGATTGCATGCCGGAGGCGCAGTTGCGCTGCACTGTCCATGCCGGTACCTGTTCGCCGCAGCCCAGACGCAGTGCCACAACACGGGCGATATTGGCCTCGTCCGGGCTGGGCATCATGCAGCCGAGGATGACTTCATCCAGTTCGGCCGCTGCAAACGGCTGACGGGCGAGTAGTGGCTGACCGGCAGCAATGGCCAGCTCAGAGGCTGAAAACGGTCCGGGTTTGCCCCGGGCCTTTATAAAGGGTGTACGGCTGCCATCGACTACATAGACTGGCCGGCCACCCCATCCAGATTGTTGCTCCCCCATTCTCTGCGCTCCTTGGTTAAGTATTCAGGGAGAAATTCATCTACCTGTATGACAACCTTGCGTGCCGCTATGGCAGCACGAATCGCCGCGGCTTCCTGGTCGGTGATAATGCCTGCTGCGACACCGGCGTCAATATGCCCTTCCGGATCACCGTGGGGCAGGGTGCCTGTGCGCATGGCATTACGCAATTTGTGCAGCGCCGGTTCAGCCGCCGCACTCTTTTCCAGTGCATCATCAAGTTGTGCAACCGCTTCCGAGCTGTCTGCAGGAATATACACACCTTCCGTCAGGCGGTCACGCAGGGCGCTCGGTTCGAGAATCAGCCTGGCAACCCGTTGTCCAAGTTCATCAGACGGACGCTTGTACGGTTTTCCCAGCGGGAATGTCAGTACCCGTGCCACACTGGCAGCGAAGCGGTTGGGGAGGTTGTCAAACACCTCGTGAAGACGTACCTGTATGTTATACAGCAGATCCTGACAGGACCATTCAAGCAACGGCAGTTCCTCATCGGGTGAACCATGGTCGTAATGGTGTTTCAGGACGGCGCTGCCCAGATATAGCAGGCTGAGCACATCGCCGAGTCGGGCAGAGAGTGATTCCTTGCGCTTCAGGCCGCCACCGACCGACATCAGTACCATCTCTGTGGTGACGGCAAATGCCAGACTCATGCGGGAAAACTGTCGATAATAATGTCCGGGGATGCCGTGTTGCGGTGCATGCAGCAGGCGTCCGCTGGTCAGGCTGTGGAACAGCGCGCGGCTGATATTGCTCATCACCAGACTGCCATGGCCCCGCAGGGCTTCATCAAGGCCGGCAACGTCATTGCCGGCGACTGTTTCCATCTCCTTGAAGATGAAGGGGTGACAGCGGATCGCACCCTGACCGAAAATAATCAGGCTGCGGGTAAGAATGTTGGCACCTTCAACGGTGATGGCAATCGGCAACCCCTGGTAACCGCGACCGATAAAGTTGGCGGGTCCCATGCTGATGCCGCGACCACCAAGAATATCCATGGCGTCGTTGACAATGAGACGCATGCGTTCCGTCGCGTGGTATTTGATAATGGCGGAGGCAACAGACGGATCTTCACCGCTATCCAGCGCGGCCGTGGTAAAGCCGCGCGCCGCATTCAGGGTATATGTCGTCCCGGCAATACGTCCCAGTACCTCGCTGATGCCCTCGAATTTTCCAATGGGCACCTTGAACTGTTTTCTGACGGCTGCATAGGCGCCGACACTGCGGCTGGCAAGCTGGCAGGATGCCGTGCTCAATGCCGGTAAGGAAATTGCACGTCCATCGGAGAGGCTGTTCATGAGCATGCGCCAGCCCTGACCGACGTAGGCCTGTCCGCCGATGATCCAGTCCATCGGGATAAATACGTCGGTGCCCCGATTGGGGCCATTCATAAAAGACTGGCTCATGGGGAAGTGACGGCTGCCTATTTCAACGCCGGGGGTAGTGGTTGGTATCAGCGCCAGTGTAATACCGATGTCTTCCTGATTGCCCAGCAACTGGTCCGGGTCATACAGGTGAAAGGCCAGGCCCAGTAGTGTCGCCACCGGGCCAAGCGTGATGTAACGTTTTTCCCAGTTGAGGCGAATACCCAGTACGTCATCCTTGCCTGCAAATGTTTGTTTGCAGACGACGCCGGTATCCGGCATGGAGGCGGCATCACTGCCAGCTTCCGGGCCGGTGAGGGCGAAGCAGGGGATCTCTTTACCACTGGCGAGGCGTGGCAGGTAATACTGTTTCTGTTGTTCCGTGCCGTAGGACAGCAGCAACTTTGCCGGACCCAGCGAGTTTGGCACCATGACGGTGACAGCAGCCGAGATACTGCGGCTGGCAACCTTCAGGACGACTGCGGAATGGGCGTTGGCGGAAAATTCCAGCCCGCCGTATTGCTTCGGAATGATCATGCCAAAGAAGCCTTGCTGCTTCAGGAAGTCCCAGGTTTCCGGAGTCAGGTCACGGAGTTCCTCGGTAATCTCCCAATCATTCACCATGCGG
>Ga0164313_10003395_pt1 | contig 14191 bp, 2 predicted proteins | sample GuaBasSedimGuay4_FD_113735 | JGI IMG/M metagenome (GOLD analysis project Ga0164313, IMG submission 113735) | Subseafloor sediment microbial communities from Guaymas Basin, Gulf of California, Mexico - Guay4, Core 4569-4, 0-3 cm | ecosystem: Environmental > Aquatic > Marine > Hydrothermal vents >... | reverse complement strand
ATCAGGATTAGTAGCTACAGATGAAATAGGTTCCGCAGACGGAACCTATTCAGCTGCGTCAATACTTGGTGCACAGGCATTAGTATCTGATGAAACAGATACTGCTGCGAACCTTAATGGATCTACACATATAAAGTTTGGTAGTAAGATAAGAGATCTGCTAAACGGGAAGCAGACAGTAACAGTAGAGTTTTTAATTAAACCTAATTCTATAGCTGGTGCTGAAATGATAATGTCATTGCCAAGATACGCCAATGATGTAGCTCCAAATATATGTTCTGATCCAAGCACAAGAGATGAAACGTCTTGTTTATTACCAGGTTCTTGCTCTAATACAAACTATGCCAATAAGAACGCCTGTGAGACTGCTGTAGAGACTTGGACAGCAGCAGTGTGTTCTAACCCTTCTTATCTTGATCAATCAACCTGTGAAGCTGCAGGAATATGTTCTGATCCGATACATACAGACGAACCAGCATGTGATGGTGCAGGTGAAACTTGGACACCAGAAACTTGGACACCAGGTTCATGCTCAGATCCTGCGTTCTCAGATCAATCAACATGTGAAAATGCAGTTCATACCTGGACGCACGATAATGATTGGTATCCATGGCCAGATTGGTTAGGTCACCATGCATTCTTTCAGGTATATTCAAATGATGGAAAGATAGCAGTATCTGCATCTACATCTTTATATGATGGATGGTTTGCTGAAAGTGCTGGTGCAGTATTAACACCCGGTGTTACTTCTCATGTAATAGCAGAAGTCAACTATTCTACTGGTAGGATAGAAGTATATGTAAATAATTCTTTAGCAGCTTCAGCAAATGGTAGTCCAGAATCAAATAGTGTAACATTTAATAATGGGGATATTGATGCTGGCTATGAAGATATGGTTGCATCAACCCCAAGAGTTACTGATTCAGGATATAATATATCAGCTACTATAGATGAGATGTCTTTTTATGATAGAGCTTTAAGCTCAACTGAAAGAACAGAACATTTTAATGAAGCCACTGCTAATATCCCCCCAGCAGATAGTACATTCCAACTACCTTATAATTCTGTAGCATCAAATCAAACATGGGTATCTTTAATCACTGTAGAACTCCAAACAGAAATGGAGTTTCCTCAACACAAATTTAATTTATTACATGATATAGAAACATTCCAAGGTGAAGATAAAAAATATAGTCTTAAGTATCTAGATGATAATTCATTAACAAATTATCATTTCTATCTACTATATAGAGATCCAAAAGACAAAAACCCATCAGAATATATTTTTAGGTTTCCATCAAGATATGAAACACTTATGGAAGTAGATAATAGATTTTTATTATCATACCTAGAACATAATATGCATGACGGAGCTACATCATATAGATATAATTTCTTATATAGAAATTCCACAGTTATATTAATATATAATAAGTTTAATCTATCATTTAGGCATGACAAATCACTAGATGTAAATTTAAAATACACTTTTCCATATTTCATAAGAACAGTCAATGCAGGAGCAACTTCACTTGAGAATTCAGAAATAATTCCACAAGGTGATGGAACCTATGACTACAAGATAACATTGCCAAATGTAAGAGTTTCACTTGGAGATCATATTGCTGCAATAGACAGTGGATCTACATACTCTTCGTTCTTTGCAAAATTCAACATAACGTATCCAGAGACATTACCAGAATCGGTAATAGTATTTGATAATTATGGAGTAACCATAACTATTGACTGGGAAGGATTAGATGTACAAAATTTAGAATTCTATTTAAAAGATGTAGATATAGATTCATCAATATCCATCTCTGCTTTCAGAGAAGATAATAATGAATACATAGCTATGTTAAATTTATGGCCTAATTGGTCTTCTTTCATAAACACAGTTTCATATGATGAAGCAGGAGGAATATCACCAGTAGTCAAAGACTATTCATACTTAGTAGAATTAGATTCTAAACAATTCAAGATATTACCTTTACAACCAGAAAGCTGCTGTATACTTAGAACCAAAGAACTATGTATGCTACCAGAGCATCAAGAATTAAATGAGTCACTACCAGATACACCAGAAGAAGAAGAGGTCGTAGTAGGTTTACCAGTTAATGAAATGCTACTAATGATAGAGCAACCAAGGTCTTCTTATATATATGAAGATAGCTATAGAGCAGTAATAACATCTACACACCCAAATGCAACATGGGATGACATAACAGGTACTGGAGAAGGACAGGCATTAGAGCCTGGAGTGAATCCATTCATAGATATCAATCCAACAATAAGTGGAATAACAGAAACAGCATTTAAGAACAATCAAACATTTGAATTTAGTAACTACCCTATAACCCCCCTATCAGAATTAGCAGCAATGGCTACATTTGAAGAAGGAGTAGATAATTGGAATGAAGGATCACTAACTGTAGACTTTGAATTTAATCCAGCAATAAGACCAAGATCATCTGAGATAGAAGAGTATGAAGATCATATACCAGTATCTTCAACATGGGTAGGAGAAGAAACGCCACTGTCTGAAACACCAGGTGCCAGTGTATATATAATGAGATCATTAAAATTACCTGGTAATAAAATGATGGTATTAATGGCATACAGTAATACTAATATTATTTTCTATATCATAGATGAAGATGCAGTTTTACTAAAAGAAGAAACAGTAATAGGTGGAGATGGAATTCAACGTGAGAACGTAGTGGGAACAGTCTTGGGTAATGGCAATATAATGATTGTCTATCATACAGCTTATGTAGTTTCATTTAAGATATATGATGGTGATGGCATTCTAGTAGTAGATGCAATAGAAGTAGGAATTGATAAATACCAATATGGAATAACTACAACACATGATGGCAATGCTGCAATATTAACATACACATATGATGGTGGTACAAATGATAGAACCATCACAATGCATACATATAATCAAGATGGTTTAGCAATCAATACTCTTGATCTGACTAATGATTATGCACTAGTTTCAAGTACTCCAGCAATGATAGAGAATGGAGACAATAAAATTGTAATAATATATGAAGGTTCAGGCTCTTATGGCTATCAGATTACATATAACACTCTTACTAATTCATGGGTAACAGCTGTACCATACAGATTTACAACATACAACTTCTCTAACCCAAGAGGAGTAATGATAGATAATGGAGAAATAGTAGTAGCTCATTATAGAGCAAACTATGGAGATCCATATTATGGAAAATTTACTAATAGTGGGACACTACTAGGTCTATATCGATTATCTTCAAGTGGACATCCGAATCCAGATGTAATAGCAACAACAGATGGTAGATACAAAGGTGGATTTACAGTTGTCTATAACTATTCTTCAAATGTGTATATTAGACAATATGATGAAAACTTTTCACAGATCAAATATGATTACGCAACAGACCATTCAAGCTATTCTCAGCATGTAACGATAGCATCTATCAATTCTAGTGGAGATATAATGTTTGCATATAATAATTACTATGATAAAGATTTCAACTACTTCAGAAAATTACAGCAAAGTTATATAAATATAGTAGATAGAGATATGAGAAGATCATCAGATGCAGTCATAGATAGAAAGCAGGGATATAAATTATCCATGGTCAATGGCTTTATCTTCTCTACACAGCTAGTAAGAATAGAAAGAGACATCTCTTACATAGAGGGTGACCCGACTCTAACTGAAGAGATTTCCCAAATGGAACATCTCTTCATTGGAAAAACAGAATCTTTACCAAACTTTACAATAATAGGTGCAGGAACTTCTAGTGACCCAATAAATATAAGTGCAAGTGTATTTTCTACAGGCACAGTAGCACCAAGTTCATTAGACTCGGATATGATAGAGTATGTAGAATATATAACACCTCCAGTAGTACCTAGTGGTGGATTCGCTCTAGCAGATAAGGACCATTATGGACAACTATATAGATCACAGGAAACTGGAGAAGCAGATTATGATTTTGACTTACTAGACTCCCTCTACCAGAATCCAAATATCACATCAAGCAGTGAAAAAATAAACTGTATAACAAAAGTAAGAAATGCAAATATATTAATAGCAGCTACTATTGGTGCAGGATATGAATATTCAGGAATATATGTATCAATAGATGGTGGAACCAATTGGAAGCATTCAGGCTTACCATTGGCAAACTCATGGAATTCAATATCTAAACCTGGATTTGCAGCTTTTAATAGTAATCAAAATACATACATATATAATGATGGTGATTCACAAGAGTCATATATAACAACAGACTTACAAAGTAATCCTAAACATTGGACACAATTACCAAGACATACTAATGATAGTAATGTATCACGTGGATTCACATATAACGATGCATCAAACACATGGTATAAAGCTAGTTATAAAGCTGTCTACGCTAGTCAAGATTCTGGACAATCTTGGATAGAAGTAGTTAAAGATTCAGTAGGGATACCAGGTTATCGATTTGACAAATTTTCTGGAATAGAAATAGATAGTCAGAATAATGTATGGATAGCAGGTACCATGCAAGATGATGCTACAACTTATTATTCAGTAGTTATGATTAAACTAATACCATCAGATCCACTAACTCCAATTGTAACATGGAGTTATGAATATACTAATAGTGGGGAAAGCTATGAAGACTATGGATTAATAATTGATGTATCAGATAACATACACTTTTACAATAGAAATGCATCAACATCTAAATATGTTGTATTAAAAAGTATTGATAGTGGTGTAACATTTATAGAGAATGATTTAGTATTCTTATATGACGAAAGTACATATCCTTTTGGAATGGATACTGGAATACCACATCTCTATACTTATATAAATAATTTATTTTATATTACAGAATCTGGATCAAGCTACAATAGGGTGTTTAAAAGTATAGATGGAATTTCTTGGGATTTTGTTATAAATTCAGTAAATTCAGATGATGATCTAAAAATAGGCTGTATACATCCAGTAATAATTTAATATAATAAAGTAGAGAAATAATAAAGTGTCATTCTTAACAAACTATCAAATGGTTAAAATAAAAGACCAATTCCCAAAAGCATATAATAATTATTCTAAAGAGTTATATTATATAATAGATTTAGATTTTTCAAAATATGAAGATGAGCCTAATCACCTAACTACCGTATTAAAAAATGTAATTATCAATGCTCCATCAGCTGGATCATATAATTATATTTGCGGATACGACTTACGTATTGAGTCTAGAAGTAAGACTGGACCAGATTCATACTCAAGCTGGACAACAATAGAATACACAAGTCAAAGCGCACTTCCACCTGAGTCAACCGGCTTCCTGCAAAATACAGGGCAAGCAATGGAAGAGACATTACCAGTAGTAAGGAGTACAGATAATTCTGGTAATACAAATCCAATGGCACCATATTGGTTAGATACATATTATATTCCAGGAATTGAATCAAGAGGACTCAATATTTCGTATCCATATTCTACAGGTGATCAGTTAAGAATACGTGTGGGTAATAATGGTAATTGGCTTACACAGTATAGTGATGAAGACAAGCGTGGATACGATGGCAATATAGAATTAAATGTAACCCTTGAGGTAGCAACAGAAACAGTTACTCAAGAAGTTCCATCAGGATTCATAGCAATACTAGAACCTGGACTACTAAATATATTAATAGCAGAAGATACAGAAAAAGATGCATCCATAAAATTCAGTTCATGTGGCATAACTTGTACTGGTGACTTCATGGTTAACTGGGGTGATGGAGAATACATTAAGTATCCTTCTGGCACCAATGCCCTAAGTACGCCTGAAGGTACAATCATTGTACGTAATGATACAGCTGGAGCACCAGTAACAAATATACAATTTACAACTAACACATATGAAAGTGTCAACATATATAAAGGTGACACATTAGTATCGCTAGAAAGTATGTGTAAAGATCTAACTGAGCTAAAGAGCTTTTCGGCAACAGGATTAGCTGGTATTACAAGTTTTGCCAACACATGGGAAAACTGTAGTGGACTAGCTGAATTAGATATACCAGATTCAAGTCTAGTAGAAGATTTTTCATATGCATGGGCAAATTGTTCAGGACTGACTTCCTTTCCCTTACTAAATACAAGTGCTGGAATCAACTTTGAAAGAACATGGAGTGGATGTTCAGGTTTAAAAACCATGCAACCTTTAGACCTATCATCGGGAACGAACTTTTCAGGTGCATGGTATGGGTGTTATGGGTTTTCAGAATTCCCATTATTAAATGTATCTAATGGAACTGATTTTTCATATGCTTGGTATAATTGTGATTTTACAACATTCCCATTATTGGATTTATCAAAGGGAACCAACTTTTCATATGCTTGGTATAATTGTAACTTATTGTCATCACTAGCCGCATTAGATTTAAGTAGTGGAACTGATTTTTCATATGCATGGTCTGGATGTACTGGATTTACAACATTCCCATTATTAAATTTAAGCAATGGGAGTAACTTCTCTTACGCTTGGTATAATTGTAATAGCTTAACAGAATTTCCAGTTGTAGACTTAAGTAGTGGAATCAATTTTGCTTATGCATGGTACAATTGTTATAAATTAGAAAGCTTTCCAGATACATTAAACTTATCTAACGGGATAGACTTTTCATCTGCTTGGTATAATATGGATATGCTTGAGTTCCCAATATTAGACTTATCATCAGGACAAATATTTGATGGGGCATGGCAAGTATGTAGCAATTTCACATCGTTCCCATTATTAGATTTATCAAGCGGAACCAGCTTCTCCAATACATGGAGAGATTCTAGTTTCGAAGTGTTTCCACCATTAGATTTATCTAATGGAACCAACTTCTCATATGCATGGTACAATTCCGACATAATCGACTTCCCACTCTTAGATCTTTCTAAGGGGATTGATTTTTCATATGCATGGTATAACTGCAATTATATGGTGACAATGCCATCATTTAATCTTTCCTTAGGAACTAGTTTCGAAAGAGCATGGCATAACTGTAACAACTTAATAGAGTTTCCATTACTAGATTTATCTTCAGGAATTAACTTTGATAGAGCTTGGCAAGATTGTAACTCTATAACTTCTTTTCCAGAAATAGCAATGCCACTAGGAGAAATCTTCACCCAGGCATGGAGTGGTTGTTCTTCGATGTCTGATTTTAAAGTAACAGATTTATCATCAGGTACAGACTTTTATTATGCATGGGCTTATTGTCAGAATATAACTACATTCCCATCATTAGATATGTCTTCTGGAACTAATTTTGAACGTGCATGGTATGATTCTGGGTTAACTACTTTCAATGATATAGATATATCTAGCGGAACAAACTTTGAAAATGCCTGGTATAGCTGTGGTTCCTTAGCTACATTTAATAATGTCAATATTGCATCTGGAACTAATTTCGGTCAGGCATGGGGCTATTGTGATAATATGAATAGTTTTGATAATGTAGACCTAACTTCTGGTACCAACTTTTATAGAGCATGGTATAACTGTAATTCTTTAAAAGAATTTATCGTAGGTGATATGCAGAACAGTACTACATTCGAAGAAGCATGGCGTGGGTGTAGTAAGTTGGAAACTTTTGTATCTGGAGATATGTCCAGCAGTACAACTTTTTATAGATCATGGTATCAACTAAATTCTCTAGAAACATTTATAGCTGGAGACATGGGAGCTTCATTAACTTTTTATTATGCATGGTATCAGTGCTCAAATATGAGAAAGTTTAAAGTAGGCAGTATGGGTTCTGGTACCAACTTTTATAGAGCATGGTATAGCTGTAATAATATGGCTACTTTTACAACAACAGATATGAGTTCAGCAGAAAACATAAGTTATGCTTGGTATAGCTGTAATAGAATGAAGAGCTTTCCTGCTGTAGATTTATCTTCAGTTAACAATGCATCTTATGCTTGGCAAAATTGTGATGACATGACTGGCTTCTCTGCTACTGGACTTGGTAAGACAAGTAATATTAATTTGCGATATGCATGGTATTCATCGGATCAATTGATATGCTTAGCAGCTTTAGACACTAGAACTGCATATGATACGTATAGAATGTTTTACAATACTTCTATGCAAAATCCAAATAGCTCAGAACAAACCGATTTATATAACAAGAATTTAGATTATATAAACACAACAGACTGCCCCTTATTAGATTTGTATATAGTAGCTGAACCTCATAACCTAGTTGACACTTGTGATATAGTTGTAGTAGAAGATTATCAAGTTGATTGGGGTGATTCTATCTGGGTAGATTATGTATCAGGGAGTTATGCTTCTGAAATTCCAACTGGTAATATAAAGATAAGAAATAAGCCAGGAGGTAAAAATGTTCCATATATGTATTTCGACACTGATACCTATAAAAGTATAGACATACAAAACGGAGAAAGCTTACTATCCCTAGAGTGGACTTGTATATGGTTGGAAACACTAGAAAGATTTAATATTCAATATGCAGACAGAGTAATTTCAATAGATTCAACATTTGAGGGATGCTACAGCCTAGTAAGTATTGCAGGTCTAGAAGTAACATCTCCAATAGTAACAGATTATGCATTTAAAAGTTGTACCTCATTAACCTGCTTAACTGGATTAGATACTACATCTATGGGAAGTGGTATAGACATGTTTCTTGACACTCCAGCATTGGTAGCTCCAGATGCAACAGCTAGAGCAAAACTTGAAGCTGGTGCAATCTGGGATAACTCTGGCTTCTGCCCTATACTAGATTCTAGAGCAATAGTAGGAGTTGTACCTCTTAATTATACTTCATCATGTAGATTAACATGCACAGGACCTTATGAAGTTGATTGGGGTGATGGCAATATAATACAGTATGCATCTGATGTTTCAGCTCAGGCAGTTCCAACAGGAACTATAGTTGTATATCCACAAACACCAGGTAGTGTAAGCAGAATAAGATTTAATACAAATACATATGAGGAAATAAATATAGTCGATGGAACATCTATGACTAATTTAGAATCAATATGTAATAACTTAACACAATTAAAAATATTTAATGCTACTAATCTACATAATGTAACAAATTTTCGCTATGCTTGGTATAACTGTGATTCTTTAGAAATATTTCCATCAATAGATATGAGTTCAGGAATTGATTTTGAACGTGCATGGTATAGTTGTAATAATCTAATTGGTATAGGACAAATAGATACATCTTCTGGACAAAACTTCATAAGCTCATGGGACGGATGTTCAGCACTATCAGAATTTCCAGAATTAGATTTCAGTTCAGCAACTAACCTAAACAATGCTTGGTATAATTGTAGTAATCTTTCCAATTTTACAGCCATTGATATGGGTAATGTTACCAGCTTCAGCCAAACATGGTCTGGATGTAATAAGATGGTTAGCTTAACAATTCAGGACATGCATCTAGGAACTGATTTTTACCGAACATGGTATAGTTGTAGCTCATTATCAACACTGGATATACCTAATTTACCAGCAGCTACTACAGTCAAGGAAGCTTGGTATAACAATGGTAAATTAAGTAGTTTTCCAGAAATAACACTAAGTGCATGTAGTGATTTTTATCGTGCATGGAGTGGATGCTATATTTTATCATCTATGCCAACTACGTTAGATCTAAGCGGTGGAACTGATTTTTATCAAACTTGGTACAACTGTTATGGACTACAATCATTTCCTATTTTAGATTTCTCTAATGGAACCAATTTTTATCAAACTTGGTATAATTGCTATGGTTTATTAGATTTCCCTCAATTAGGATTCCCCAACGGAGTTAGCTTTTATCAGACTTGGTATAATTGCTATGGATTAACAATGTTTCCAGTATTAAGTTTTCCAAAAGGAGAGGAATTCAATGGCACCTGGCGTAGATGTACTAATCTAACAGACTTCCCATTACTAGATTTTCCTAGTGGAATTAATTTTTATCAAACATGGAATGACTGTTATGGGCTCTTATCATTTCCAGTAATAACATTGCCGAATGCAACTAGCATGAATAATGCTTGGTATAATTGTTATAGGCTTACTTCATTTCCATCAATAGAATTTCCATCCGTAATCACATTTAACAACACATGGGGTAGCTGTTCTGGTTTAACAGAATTTCCAGCAGATATAAACCTGTCTGCTGGTATAAGTTTTAATAATGCATGGAACGGTTGTACTGGTTTCACTAGCTTTCCAGCACTAGACCTAAGCAGTGCAGAAAATGTTTCATATGCTTGGTATAATTGTTATACACTCACTTCATTTCCATCATCTATAAATTTTGGTTCATGTACTAATTTTTCGTATGCATGGTATAACTGTTATGGATTTACAACTTTCCCTGCAGATATAGATTTATCACAAGGAACATTATTTTCATATACATGGCAAAATTGCTATAATATGACTAGCTTTCCTGATACGATAAATTTATCAAGTGGAACTAATTTCAATGGTGCATGGAGAGATTGTACTGGATTTACTACTTTTCCGCTATTGTCCTTGCCATCAGGTACATACTTCCAGAACACCTGGTATAACTGTAGTAATCTTACAAGTTTTCCAGCTATACAGTTTACCTCAGGACAAAACTTCTATTATGCATGGAGAGGGTGTACATCTCTATTAGAATTCGGGGCAGCTGATTTTAGTGTAGCTACATATATGTATCGTTCATTTTATGATTGTCAGAATATGACAAGTTTTATAGCTACAGGGTTAGGAACGGCAACAGGTTGTAATTTTTATTATTGTTTTTATAGGTGTTATGATTTAATATGTATCGCAGAAGTAGACACAAGTAATGCATCAGATGCAAGAAGAATGTTTTACTCTTGTAATTCATTAGTTGCTCCAAATTCAACAGAAAGATCTCAATTAGAATCAAGAAACTTAGCATATGTTAACCCAGGATCATGTCCTTGATATTAAATAATACACAAACAGGAAATAAGTAATGGCATATTATCCATGGAGAAATGCATTATCCACAGTAGTATCAATACCAACAAAAATAGCCAGAGGGACACCAGATGCTGTAAAGCTTAATGGGTCCATATGGCCTACATCAATTAATGATGGAGAATCTCCACCACCGATTAATGAATCAAGATGGGGTGAGAAAACAATATGTGTATCTATGCATGCATTTGTAAATAATACAAGTACGAATATTTTACACGTAACTCCTTTCAAGATGCTTAGGTCTAATATTGATCGTCAGTCATATGACATATTATCTTCAACACCAATTGATGGGTTACCATCTAAAAGAGCTGGATGGAATTCTGAAGATCCAGAAGTAGGTGATAAGTTCCAAGCAGACACTACTGGGGCGGCAATGATAGGTGATAGGATATTTGTATCTACAAATGATTCATTAATATATAAACTATATAATGAAGGTTCAGATTTAGAGCCTGAATTTATAGTGCTTGAAATAATAGATCCTGCTCAGTTATATCCAGCCCTTAATAGAACCTCTATGATTAGAGGACTAGATAATGCACAAAGTAAAATATGGATATGTGAATCAATTAATAATTATTTATTTATAGTATTTGTAAATAAGTTAATTATATTGGGATATGATATAGAGGCAGCTAACAACTATACAGTTAGGTATAGTGGTTATCTACCAGATATGAATACTAAATATACATTCTCTAGTTGTGATAACTCTTCACCATTATCACCTGGAAGACATATAGATCCAGCAAGAGACATACCAGAATATGACATCTTTATAGGATGGAAGGATCAAGCATTTGTAGATGGCTTCAAATATAAATCAGACCTAGAAGACAATCCTGAAGGATATCAGAATAATCCAATAGCATATAATGATAATCTGATATCTCCTAAATGGATGGGAGATCCATCCTCTGGATACTTCATGATGTATAATACTGCATCTGGTGTAGATGAATATGGATCTACACCATGGCCGCTAGAATGGAGCATGTGTGGTGAGGATCAAGGTGGAGAGTATGGTGGAGAGTATGGATATAACTATAGAACAAGGATGGGAGATGTAGGGACGAGACTTACTACTAATCCTCCTAATAGTTCATATCTTAAAACAAACTATAGGTTAATTGCTATAGGATGGAATAGTGCAGGAGAACCATGGCCATTCATGACTACATCAGCAAGATCTGGTGCAGTAGCATTTGCAGGAACAGTTATACCAAGTGTAGAATTACCAGACTGGAGAATTTCTAATGATGATGGTCAGATTATAAAAGTAAAGATTACTGGAGACGGCTTAGTGATAGAGGGACAAACTGCAAACTATACAGTTAGTATCACAGATGAGAATGATCAACCATACGTACCTATTAACGATGTAATAGTTTATGTCGGATATTTTCTTGGAAAGAATACAGAAGAAACAGATTTAAATAACCCACCTTCACAGATGATAATAGCTGGTGGAAGTAGTACAGGATCATTTGTTATAAATACAAATGATCAAGATGAACAGCTAGATTTAAACAGGTCAATAGATGTCTCCGTATTAGATATTCAAAGAGACGAATTTCAACTAGTAGAAATAGATTCAAACTCAGTACATACAATAATAGAAGATAGTGAAGTTAAACCAATTGTAGAATTCCTAATAGAATCACAAAGCACAATAGAACAAGTAACAACACTGCAAGTAACAATATCTGCAAATATATCTGCAACAGAACAAGATATACTAATACCATTCTTTACTACTGGTGATGCAAAAATAGATATAGATTATACTAAGTCTCATATTGATTCCATATTAATGCCTATAGCTACAAATAGTGTAACTGTCACAGTAGACATAATAGCTGATTCATTTGAAGAACCACATAAAGATATAGTATTTACCTTGGGTGATCCACAATATGCTACACTTGGTACTAAGATACAACATGTAATAACAATACTTGGTCAAGATACTGTATCACTTGAAGAGGCTGCAGGACCAACTACATTGATATTTTCAAATGGATATTCAAGTAATAAATTCTGGGGACAGACAGGAGTAGGCAATAGCAGCCCTAGCGCTATAACTTCTCCGCTATTATCAACGGAAGAAGTAGCTTCTTTACATACCACTGCAACAGGACCAGGTCTACTAACGTTTGATTGGAATAACACATCTGGTGGCAGAGTTGAATTATATGCCGACCTATACTCCACACCTAATGAAGACGGAGTATTAGTAGAAACACTATATAACGGGTATTCTGAATGGCAGGAATCAGGTGTGCCAATGTTTACCGAAGGTGAAGTTGATATTGCATGGATACTAGATGCATCTGGAGAATACATAACTGATGGATTTCATATAGATAATATATTCTGGAAACCAATGACTGAGTCAGCATTAAGTGCTGCCATAAGTGACACCGGTTATGAGTTTACAACTGATGGTACTTATCCGTTTATTGGTCAAGATATAGTTATTAGTCCAGTAGATGGTTCTACTACTGCAGCAGCAATAATACCTCCACCACCACAATCGGATTTTTATGAAATAATTTCAGTAGAAACAGATGTTGATTTAACTAATCCCACTACAGATTTATCATTCGACTTCATGCTTATAAATGCACACTACTATGATAAGTTGGAATTATATATAGATGGATATGTAAGAGCAACATACTCAGAAAACTATGGATATAATCCAAATCAACTGTATCTAGCAACATACCCAGTAGGTTCAGGACAACATAATATAAGATGGAGATATACAAAATATCCTTCATCCAACGCTAGTGCAACAGTTATGATAGATAACGTAAAATTTATAGAGAGCTAAAAAGAATATGGCAAATTATTCAGACTTAATAACAATGTTTAATATAAGACACTGGTTCGAATTCGAAAACGGATCGAACCTGGGTCTTGATACTATAACAGGTGAATCGCATCTAAGCACATCAGGTCCCCTCTCCTTATTAGGATTCAAAGAAGACGTAGACTACCCAGGCTTTCCAGCAGTAGGCCAAAGCTTATATGCTAATGATACAGATGACATATCTCATAGAAATACATTAGTGGAAGTAGAACACATACAATCGATATTAGCTACTGGAACAGAGAGCATAGCCTTCACTGCCATGTTCAACTTCATTCACAATGAGCCACCAGGATCT
>Ga0164313_10003394_pt1 | contig 14191 bp, 8 predicted proteins | sample GuaBasSedimGuay4_FD_113735 | JGI IMG/M metagenome (GOLD analysis project Ga0164313, IMG submission 113735) | Subseafloor sediment microbial communities from Guaymas Basin, Gulf of California, Mexico - Guay4, Core 4569-4, 0-3 cm | ecosystem: Environmental > Aquatic > Marine > Hydrothermal vents >... | reverse complement strand
CAAACGCGCCTTCGACGGTACCGGCATTCATATCCCAAAGTGAACGCGTGAGTACCAGATCAAACACCAGCAGATCGGCCGTTTGATCCAGGTCGTTGCTGCTACGCATGAAATCTTCGACCGCCGGGTCGTTGGCGAGTGCCGGATTAGTAAAGCGAGTACTAAAAGGATTGAACCACATGCAATCACCGACGCCGGGCGTGCCGTTGACGGTGTCACAGTTTGGGCCGCCCAGGCCATCCAGCGCATCTGAAAATCCTTGCTGCAGCACTGTGGGAGTCGACTCTACAACGTTATTGCTGCTGTAGCTGATTGACGTGTCGTATTCCCAGTTGCCACCCCATGATCCATTGAAGCCACTGACAAAACGATAAGTCTCGTAATCACGAAATGAAAACCGTGAGGGATAGTTTTGTCCGAAAGGACGCCCAAGGTAAATACCGTCGACACCAATAAAGTTACCGGGATTTTCTGCCGGAATTACTTCGAATCGCAAAACCGGAAAGGATGGCGAATTGCCAATGTCGCTAACTTTCACGGAATAGTATGCAGCTTCAGCATAAAACTCATGATTACCATCAATAGAGGTTTTGAACGTCGACCACAGGTTAATTTTTTCCTGATCATCAGCAAGATGATAATGCTTCCTGAAGGAATAGCCGCAACGTCCGAATTCGGGAGGATATCCAAGATCCGCTGTGCCGCCGAGGATGTTAAACGGAATACCTTCCGGATCCGCAGCGCAACCTGGATCAATATTGGGGGCGCCCCCAGCGATCAATGCCTGAGCGACCGGCGCAAGCGCACCGAAAGATCCTATGTAATTGGTAATATTTGTAATCTGGGCCGGATCAGTGAAATCCGGAGTCAGAATCAATGCGCCAGGGCCGGCCAATGTCGAAACGGCGCGGTTTGCTTCCAGTTGCTCAACGGTCGAATCTACCTTATCCGCAGTGAGTTGCTCGACCTCGCTATAAGCACCGGCAATCACCAGGTTGGAATTATCGCTGGACCAGCCCCAGATGCCGCTGACGTCCCAATTGGCCTGGCTGGTGCTTCCAGTTCGGTCGCGATAACTGCCGGTAAGCTCGAAACCTTCGAAATCTGTTCGCGTTATGAAATTTACGACACCAGCAACAGCGTCAGAACCATAGGTTGCGGCAGCACCGTCCTTCAAAACTTCCATTCGGTCGAGCGCGATGCTGGGCATAATGTTGATATCGACAAATGATGCACCGGAGCCGGCCGACGTCGAATGAATCGTCTGGCGTTTACCATTAAACAGAATCAACGTCTTGTCGAGACCAAGGCCGCGCAAATTAATGTTCGCCGTACCGGTATTGCGATTTTGCCCACCTAGCGCGTTCGAACGGTTTTCCGAGCCCGTGTTGATGGTCAGGTTGTTGACAATGTCAGCGGTCGTCGGTGCACCCATCGATTCGATCTCGTTGCGTCCGACAACGGTTATCGGCAACGCGCCGGTCGTGTTCGAACCCTTTATATAGGAACCGGTAACCGTGATTTCTTCGAGAATCTCATCACTGCTTTGAGCAAGAGTGATACCACTGGTAACAAGCAGCATTGCAGCCGTTGTCACCGCAAGCGGCAATCTGTTATTGGAAAAATATCGAGGTTTCATGACGTACTCCATTGTTCATGAACGGCTTAAACCGCCACAGACAACGCATCGTGAGACGGTAGAGCTGTTTTGCATTTTTTTGTGGCCGTCAGCCTGCCAATGTTGCATAAATGCAACATAAATACAGCTGTTGGCTGGCGGTTTCTATCTAGTGCAAAGAAGTATACCAGAGCATCAATGGTCAACGGAATTATGTAACTCGTTTGATTGTTGAAAAAAAAATACAACAGGTGAGCATAATTCGCCAGGAATTTGCGCGTTGTGGCACCCCGAAAACAGTTGCCAGTACTGCACATTCTGAATAACCGGCAGCCGGATTTGTCGAGGACAAACAACCGTCGTTGAGATGTTCAACGGCGCCAGTTCGCTGGCTCTCACCCATTGCGATTTCCTGCCATCGAGCTCAAACAGCTCCGGGCGAAGAAAAGTTTCGATCTCGCAACGATAGCGGCTGAAGTATTGACTGCCTGCCAATTGAGTTCGTCCTATTTAGCTTCAATCGAATTGTCGACCCGGCCAAATTACGTCCGCGCGAATCCAGGACGGACTATGCCAGCACAATCCGCTCCCGGACTCGTTTCACGCCTAAAGATCTCGCCAAGCCGGAATCGATGAACCAGGCAAAGCAGTCGCTGCATAGATCGCACGCGCAATTGACCGTGCCAGAACATCGGCTGCCAGGGAACCCATTCGGGTCACTAACACGGAACGCGGAAACCCCTCGGGGGCCTCACTCTGCGCGGTCGAAATGACGAAAACAACATCACCATCGAACGGTGCATGAACCGGGCGCAACGCGCGCGCGAGTCCATCCTGGGCCATGATGGCGACGCGTTGAGCTTCTACCCGGGTTAGCGTTACATCAGTTGCGACACAAGCGATAGTCGTATTGGTCCGCGGCGGGGGCGGCGGACGCAACGCCCGCCCGTAATCTTCCGGGCCGGCGGCCAGGCGATCTGTACCAAGTCCGCCGAACTCCTGATTCAGCTCCAGCGGCGCTGCCCAAAATTGTTTGCCACCCGGCGCGACTGCGGAACCTAGACTGTTCACCGCCACCAAAGCGCCAACATTGATGCCCTCAAAAGAAACCACGGACGCCGATCCGATTCCGCCTTTCAGGCCACCTGACATAGCGCCGAAACCAGCACCTGCTGTGCCAAGCTCAAATTCATCCCCAGCGGCTTCAATCGCACTGATACCGAGATCACGATAAGGGGGCTGTTCACCCCAGGCTTTGTCTCCGCCATTTGCCAGATCATAAAGACAGGCTGCCGGAAGAATCGGCGATGGCGGAACACCGGGTGCCGGGCGTAGTGAGAATCCCCGGTTGCGTGCGCCCATCCAGGCGGCTATTCCGTCGGCAGACGCCATTCCGTACACAGAACCGCCTGATAACACGATCCCGTCGACTTCCTGAACAAGGTTTTGCGGTGACAGCGCGTCGGTCTCGCGCGTTGCCGGTCCGCCGCCACGAACATCGCATGCAGCGACCGCCGCTTTATCCGGTACGATAACCGTAACGCCCGTTTTTACCTTCGCATCATGAGCCTCGCCAACCTTCAATCCGGCCACGTCGGTGATCAGGTTTCGCGGCCCGGTCCGTGAGGCCGCGGCGCTGGCATCACTATTCTGCCCTGCCGCTTGTGCTGCCCCGCCACCGAGTTTAGCGACCATGCTGGTCGTCGTAACCGCGGCCAAAGAGCCTAGTAATTTTCTCCGGTTCATTTTCAAATCCCCTGCTTTCGTTATTAAATTATTCTTGCTGATGCGACGAACTGCCGTTCGGGCAACCCGCCTGGTATCTCGGTTCAGATTCTCACGGCGACGCGGCCTGGTCGTCGGCTCTCTCTGACAAAATTCGATTGAGATCCGGTGCTGCGCGCAGCAATTCGATCGTATAGGAATCCTGTGGCTGCGCAAATACGTCCTCCGTGCGCCCTGTCTCTACAATTCGCCCATCCTTCATTACCAGGATCCTGTCGGTTACGGATCGGACCACAGAGAGGTCATGCGTTACGAAAAGATAGGATACACCGAGCCGGTCAGACAACTCGGCAAGCAAATCAAGTATTCTCGCTCGAATTGAAAGATCCAGCGCCGACACAGCCTCATCGAGCGCGATGATGGAAGGTTCGGTAACCAGCGCCCTGGCGATGGCTATTCGCTGCCGTTGACCACCGGAAAATTCATGTGGAAACCGATCGGCATCAGAAGATTTCATCCCCACCCGGTCCAGAATCTCATCTATCTTTTTCCTGGCATCTTTACCGGCGGGCTGTGTTTCGAGTAAGTGAAAATTCTCTGAGATCAGTTGATCGACACGCCAACGCGGATCGAATGTCCCGAACGGATCCTGGAATACAACCTGGATGCTACGACGGAGCTTACGCATTTCCGTGGCATTCTCAGTTGGAAACTGCTGTCCGAACACCCGAACGTCACCTGCTTGCGGCCGGTCGAGTCCGAGAATTGTCCGCAACAAGGTCGACTTTCCGCATCCTGATTCGCCGACCAGGCCAACGTTCTCGTTGGCGAATATCTGCAGGCTAACCTTATCTACGGCCCGGATCGGCTCACTCCTGCCAAACAGTCGGCGGGCACCGGGGTATTCCCGAACTACATTCGTGACTTCCAGAACCGGCGTTTCACCAATTTCCCGCAAAGCGTTTCGGACCGGCACGTGCACGGCGCTTTCCAACAGCTTTTTTGTATACGGCTGTGTCGTCGAACGGAACACGGCCGTAATACTTCCCTGGTCAAGAAGTTCACCGTCTTTCATTACCACTGCTCTATCAGCGATTTCGGCGATCACGGCAAGATCATGCGTGACCAGGATGAGCCCGATATTGTCCTCGACGACGAGCTGCTTGAATAAATCCAGAATTTCGGCCTGTGTTGTTACATCCAGCGCCGTCGTTGGCTCGTCTGCGATCAATAATTTTGGCTTCATCGCAATCGCTATGGCAATCGCCACACGCTGTCGCTGACCACCCGACAAACTGTGCGGAAACCTGTCCAACGGAAATTTCAAACCTGGCAACCCGACCTTATCGAGCGTATCCCGTGCAAACCGCATGGCCTCGCCACGCCCCACCTTTCGATGGAGACGAACGGTTTCGGCAACCTGCTTACCGATTGTCATCACCGGATTCAGCGCAGTCATTGGCTCCTGAAAAACGATGCCGATATCCCGACCGCGAATATCGCAGTATTCCTCCTCTGTCGTAGAAGACAGACGCACCCCATCAAGAACTATTTCCCCGCTTAACTTCGCGCGATCGGGCAGCAGCCCGGCAATCGACAGCGCTGTCATAGTTTTCCCGGATCCGGACTCGCCTGCTACGCCAAGAATCTCTCCAGCCTCAAGGGTTAGTGACAACGAGTGCAGTATTGGCGATTCGTCGATCGACACAGCAAGGTTTTTGATATCGAGGAGCGCCATGGTTCAGCGAGCTCTCTTGATTCTTGGATCAAGCCGGTCATTCAAGCCATCACCAATCAGGCCGAAACTGAAGACCAGGATCATAATGGCCAGGCCGGGGAATATCGCCAGCCACGGCGCAAAACCAATCATCGTCTGTGCTTCACTTAGCATTCGCCCCCAACTCGGCATTGGCGGCTGTACGCCAAGCCCCACGTATGAAAGACCTGCCTCAGCTACCACCCCCATGGCGAACTGGATAGCCGCCTGCACAACCAGCAATCCTGTAAGGTTTGGCAAAATGTGTTGAATGGAAATAAGAAATGACGATTTGCCAGCCACCCGTGCAGCCAGGATGTACTCCCTCGACCAAAGACTAAGCGCCGCGCCGCGGGTCACTCTTGCAAATACGGGAATATTGAATATGCCAATTGCAATAATTGCGTTCACGACGCCAGGACCGTATACCGCTGAAATCATCACGGCCATTAGCAAAGAAGGGAATGCGAAAATCACGTCGTTACCGCGCATAATCGTTTCGCCGACCAGGTCCTTTCTCGCCGCAGCCAATAGACCGAGTGGCGCACCGATGCTTGCGCCTATACCAACGGCAATTAACGCCACGGCCAATGAGCTGCGCGCGCCCACCATGATCATCGATAAAACGTCCCGGCCAAAATGGTCAGTACCGAACGGATGCAATAAGGACGGTGCGAGCAACTTGCTGGCTATATCGATTCCCTTCACGTCGTACGGTGTCCACACGAACGAAACCAGGGCTGTGGCGACAACTGCCGTAACAAGGATCAAGCCGATTCGAAATCCCAGCGTCATTCGCGAGCGACGCCGCGTAACCGCAGAATGCTCATCCGATTTGATCTGAGCCGCATGGCTTGTGGTATCGACATTTGCCACTATGCCGATTTCCTGAGGCGGGGATCGACTGCCAGGTATGCAAGGTCGATCAGGAAAGTCACTGTCACAACTGCGAACACCAGAACAATAACAACACTTTGCACAACGATAAGATCGCGCTGAGTGATAGCCTGAAAAACAAGTCGACCAATGCCGGGAAGAGAAAACACGCTTTCGATAATAATTCCGCCGGCCAGCAAGAACGGCAGTTGCATCCCGACAATCGTCAAGACCGGGATTAATGCGTTGCGTAACGCATGTCGCCACAAAGATTGTTTCCGGTTCAGGCCTTTGGCCCTTGCTGTGCGTATGTACTCCTCGTTCATTGTTTCCAGCAGTGCAGTACGCAACACGCGAGCAATGATCGCGGCCTGGGGAGCGGCGAGCGCTATCGCAGGCAAGAGCAAGCCCTTCAATGCGGGCAGCAAGCCCGCGTCCCAGCCGACAAATCCACCCGCTGCGAACCAGTGCAACTGCGTCGAGAACACCAAAATCAATAGCAGGGCAATCCAGAAATTGGGCAACGCGACACCAACCTGCATAGTGGCATTGAGAAAAGTATCAACGGCGCTACCGCGCCGACTGGCTGCCAGCACACCAACGGGCAAGGCGATGAGCAATGACAAGACCATCGCCATCAGTGCAAGTGGCGCTGAGACTTGCAGGCGTTCCAGGATAAGTGTGCTCACTGGCACGCGGTACGTATAGCTGGTGCCAAAATCACCGCTGACCATGCCGCCGACCCAATCGAAGTAGCGTATTGTTGCAGGCGCATCGAGGCTCATTTGCTCACGCAGCGCAGCGACCGACTCAGGACTCGCGTTCATCCCCATCATGTAAGCCGCCGGATCTCCCGGGACAATTTGAATCAGGACAAATATGACAATACTTGCTGCGACGAGCGTGCCCGCGTGCGAGGCTAGTCGGCCGAGAAAATAAGCAGCACCCATGTGACGCACGATCAACGCCACTAACGCCAACAGAAATACAATGGCCGTCGGTTTGAGCCACCGTGAGCGAGAGGTGGTGGCAGCGCGCTGAACAACGTTCGTGGCCGAGCCGCCCTCAAAATAGGCGGATGCAACGACGTTCGCCGGTATCGGGGTATCGGTCCACAGGCCATTCAGGCCTGCCCTCCAAACGCTTAACCTGGCCGATTGAACCAGGAATACGTTGACGGCATCGTCGGCGATCCGCCTTTGAATTTGTTGCAGCAATTCGTCTTTAACCTGGTCGTTAATCTCAGCCTCTGATTGTGAGAACAATGAGCGGAATTCAGGACTGTCGTAACCGAAGTAATAGTCATCGCGTGCGTAGATACCATAGTCCATTGGCTCAATGTGCTCGACGATGGTCATGTCGAACTCACGGCGCTTGAAAACCTGATCGAGCCATTGCGCCCATTCGAGATTCTCGATCCTGATCTGAATGCCGATCGTGGCCAGTTGCGCGGCAACAATTTCACCAGCCCGACGCGCATAGGGTCTTGGTGGCAAGCGTAACGATGCCGTGAATCCGTCAGGATAGCCGGCTTCGGCTAACAGCGATTTCGCCAGTGCGACATCATGTGGGTAGCGCTCACTCAGGTCGACGTAAGCCCTGCTTTGCCGGGTGTAATGACTGCCAATCAATTGACCGTAACCGAACATGGCACCGTCAATCACTGCTTCCCGATCTATCGCATGCGCAATCGCGACGCGAACGAGGCGATTGTCAAACGGCGATTGTTTGTTATTGATCGCCAGAATAACCTTACCCTCAGACGCGCCAACGACTGCTTTGAAGTCAGGATCGCTTTTGAAGTCATCGATGTTCTCCGGTGCCGGATAATTCGGATAGGCATCAATATCGCCGGCTTTCATTGAAGAAAATGCCGCAGCAGGATCGCCAATGAACTTGAATACGACGCTGTTCAGCCGAGCTGCAGCACCCCAGTAGTCCGGGTTGCGGATAAGCTGGATCGAATCACCTCTGCGCCAATTCAACAACTTGTAGGGGCCTGTACCGATCGGGCTATTCGCGTTGGTGGTGGCGCTTTCGGGGGCCACCATGACGGCATCGCCCCAACCCAGTGCATAAGGAATATTGCCGTTCGGCCGATTCAGGACCAGCTTGACCGTATACGTATCGACTACATCGACCCGTTCCATCGAATTCAATAAGGCTTTCTGCGCATTGGTTGAATCGGGCGCAATGGCACGCTCAAGCGTAAATTTGACGTCAGCGGCATCGAATGTGCTGCCATCGTGGAAGCGAACTCCACGTCGAAGGTGAAAAACATAGGAACGACCGTCCTCTGCAATCTCCCAGGATTCTGCCAGCGCCGGTGCAACGTCACCAGACTGTGTAATTCTCGTCAGGCCTTCAAATATATTTCCGTAGACGACCTCATCTACAGCGGCAGCAGCGCCGGAGGTAGGATCAAGATTGGGTGGTTCGAGTGGGACGCCAAGAACTAATTGATCCTGGGCAACAGCGCTCTGGAAAAACGCGCTACTGCACAGGCCGACTATGACGACAAGTACAGTCCTCGCTAATGCAGTCATAAATATGGTCGGAGCCTCGCTTGCCTTGCAGATGTCAGGCTATCGACAATTCGCAGCCACGATCTCGATATCGTGCCGACGAGTATCCCTTGGCAGACTCTTCCTTACCAGAATAATTAGCACGGTCGAAAGGATGCCCTTTCGACCGTGCGGGAGATGATCAGAATTGGCTAGAAATCAGCCGAAAACCGCAGTCCTACCGTTTGCTCACGACCGGGCTGAGCAATATCTGCACTGGTGAAAAAGTTTCGTGTCAGATCGTAGACTTCATCCGTCAGATTGCGAACCCACAGGCCGACACTCCATCGACCATCGGTTGGATACAGGCTTACGCTTGCATTTACCAACCAATAGCTTTCTACATCGTAGACAGGGCCGAGCCAGGAAGTGTAGAAATCATGGTAGCTGTAGTTGGTTTCCGCCATGATGCCGTAATCACCAACGTCCCAGTCATAACTGACCGAACCGCTGTAGCTAAACTCGGGAAACGGCAGCGATTCGCCGGCCCGGTCGACGTAAACCGCTTCACCGGCTGCACGTGAAGCCGGGACATCAAGATCAAAGAATTCGTCGTATTCACCCTTCTTGTATCCGAATGCCTGAATGACGTTTAAGTGATCTGTTGGTTGCCAGTTTATTTCAACTTCAGCGCCGTAGATTGTGGATTTGGGCGCGTTAGCAAAACGGCCAACGGGACCATTGGGACCAAATACTGCGGTCAATACCTGTTGATCCGTGTAGTCGTAGTAGAAAATCGCACCGTTAACTGTCAACGTATCCGCGAAACTGGATTTCAATCCGATCTCGTAAGCCCAAAGTTCTTCGGGATCGAATGGCTCAATACTGCTTTCCTGGCCGGTATTGTAGGTTGTGAAGCCACCCGACTTGGCACCGAGACTGATTGATCCGTAAAGCAGCATGTCGTCATTTGGCGTAAATTCAAGCGAAACTTTTCCTGTTACGGGATCCATTGAGGTGCTCTTGTCGGTCGGTGGCAACACTTGGGCCCCACCGAACGCGGTACCAAAGCCAACCAAATCGCGATCTTCTTCCTCATATCGCATTCCAGCAATCAGGTTGAATCGATCCGAAAAGGCGTATTCGACTTGGCCGAATACGGCGATCGATTCCACGTCCTGATCAAAGTCAACACGCCCATACGTGCCGAAAATATCAATGAAGTCTGAGTAATATTGCTCTACCAGTTCCTGCTTGGAATAGTAGATGCCTGCCATCCAGAGGAACGGACCATCACCGGCAGACGACAGTCGCAGCTCCTGCGACAACACGGATACGTCGCTACCGAAAAATGTATCGGCTTCTACAGATGCGGATGAGTCCCAGTCGCCATATTCCGCGCGATCAAGCTCTTCATAACTGGTAATGCTGCTTAGTACTGAATTTGCGAAATTGAAGTTGGCAATCAGCGATGTGCCCCAGCCTTGATTGTCCCGGCCCGGCTTCGCATCCAATCCAACCCCGATATCGGCGGCGAAAACAGGTGAAATCCCCCATCCGGTCGCCGTACGATCTGTGTCGGCAGGGATTGTTGGACCAGCGCCACCACCCGTCGTGAGATCATTGAAGAGGTACAGCCCAACGTTCTCAGAGTTGTCCCACGTATAATGCACGTCAAACAAGAGATTAATACTGTCGTTGGTGTCGAATTCCAGAAGGCCACGTATGCCGCCGCGATCCTTGTCACCAATCTCCTCACCCGTATCTCGATTGTGCTGCCAGGCACCGCCTTGTTGAGTTGCAAATGCGAGGCGACCGCGAACACCATCAGTGAAAGCGCCGGACACATAACCCTCCAGCTTGTACTCGCTATCACTGCCGAATTCGGCAAATACACCGGTGGTTAAATCATCTGTTGGTCTGTTTGTTATGAAGTTAATTGCACCACCGGTGGTGTTTCGACCATACAGCGTACCTTGTGGACCACGCAGTACCTCAACTCGCGAAACATCGAAGACGAGTCCCTGCGTCATGACCGGCACAGGAAATGCTACTTCATTGACATAGACACCAACAGTTGGCGCATTGTTCGTCGCATAGTCCTGAAAGCCGACACCGCGCAACCTGAACTGGGCGGCACCGCCACCGAATGCCGGTTCAACCTCGAGGTTCGGCGCGGAATTCTGCAGCTGGTTAATATTAGTGACTCCCTGCGCTCGCAGTTGCTCACCGGTGACTACGGTCACCGCCACGCCAACGTCCTGCAGCGATTGCTCGCGACGCTGGGCAGTAACGATAATTTCTTCCAACTGTCCACCGTCACTCGCACCCTGGTTGCTGCTGTTTTGCGCAAAAACCACCTGGCTCGTTAACGCCGCAAATACCAGGCAACTGCCTGCCATTCTCTTTAAGAATAAATTGAACATGTTTGTCTTCCCCCTGAAATGCATTACCGAATTGATCGAATCGACCGGCTCACATGAATAACGTAGTTCCTTCGCCCGGTGCACCACCGGCAAAGGTTCTTCAAAATTGCCACTCGATACTAATTTTTTTGAATTACAAGTTTGGCCCCCGCCAATTGGTCACCCGATGCCACCATTTGCTAGCGATCTGTTTTTGCGCTGGAATTCGATGCCGAAGACCAGTGTAATACGCACCAATAAATTTGCATCCTAATTCATCAGGCAATTTGACATTTTAAGTTACCATTCCTCTTTACGTTATTCGCCGTGGACTGGTTTTTGCGTTTTTCTTCCAGGCCAGGCCGCAGAAACTCCTCTTCTAAAGATTGTCTTACGCTGCAAATAGTTCACTCACGACAGGATTAGTATGGCTTGGCCAGGTCATTACCAACTATCGACACTGTTTCGACCAGTTGATAAATCTTGCGCCGCAGTAAGTCGCTCGATGATCGACTTACGTCACCAAGGTGCAAATTCAAATTGATAGTGCCGTCGTTGCATAAAGACGATGACGAGGACAACGGCACGATGCTCATACCCGACAACAATCCAAAAATTCGCGCCAGCGCGACCGGAGTCGCCTCACTCACGATCCGAATCTGATTGTCGCCGATAGTTTTTGCTGGCCGGTCATCGCTGTGCGTAAGGCCACTGGCGTAAACGTCATCTTCGCCGGTCAGGTCGATCGATTTGCCCATCTTGTTATACCTGGTCACCGCAGACTGAAATCTTTGTCATTTCGTATATATTTGGCAAACTTAACTAAAATTTTGGTGGAAAAAGTTGCAAACATGGGATAATTTGAGCGAATACTGCATAATTAAGTTACTAAATACGAAATTATTGAATTATTTATGAACAAAGTGACAATTGACCGGATGGACCGGGAAATACTCCGGCTGATGCAGACCGAAGCAGAAATAACGGCCGCCGCAATCGGCGAGCGAATCGGGCTGTCCCAGTCAGCCTGCTGGCGACGGATTCAGCGACTGAGAACTGAGGGCCTAATCCTGGACCAGGTCGTGACACTTGATCGCGAGAAAGCAGGGTTCGACGCAATGATTTTTGCCGAGGTTAATCTCAACTCCCAGGGCCGTAGCAATATCAATGAATTCAGTGAAGCTATTCGGAGTTTTCCGGAGGTACTGGATTGTTATGTCCTGTTAGGCAACGTCGACTTCCTGCTGCGGATTGTTACGGCAGACATTGGCGCCTATGAGAAATTTTTCTTCGAGAAACTCTCTACGCTACCGGGGGTTCACGAAATAAAATCCAGCATTGCGCTAACAGAAATAAAACATACGATGGCACTGCCACTGTAGCTCAATGTTTCGTATTCGTTGCCGCGGTGCTGACATGGATTTCCTGCGCGATTTGCTCACAAGAGTTTTTTCCACTCCAGCGCGCTGGTTGGGACATCGCGACGAACCTTGGCAAGTCGATCGGACACTGCCGTAAAACCAATGCAAAGTTCCAGAATCGCTGATTCACCAGTAGAGTAGGAAAAGAATAATCACGACCGGTTGGCTGTACCGATATCAATAAGGATCAAAAAAGGCAATTCAATGAAAAAAGCAACTGCAGGAATAATTGCCACTCGTCGGGTTATGACCCTTCTGCTCTGCCTTGCTGTAGCCTCCATCTCGGCCTGCAGCGTAACATCCGAGACCCCGGATCCACTGCCGTCATGGACGGAAAGTGTCGTCAAACAGAATATCGAACAATTCGTAGCCAACGTTACGATGGCAGGTGGCGCCGACTTCGTGCCCCCGGCGGAACGCATAGCAGTTTTTGATAATGACGGTACGCTGTGGAGCGAAAAACCGTGGGTCGAGGGCGAATTTCTCAAATATCAGATCAGGCAGACGGCACTCAGGGATCCGTCAAAGAGTGATACACAGCCGTTCAAAGCGATGCTCGCGAACGATATTGAGTATTTCGAAACCGGGGGATGGCCCGTCATTATTGGACCCGCCACGAAAATTACCTCTGAAATCAGCCGCGAAGAATATGATGCAGCGGTGGTCAGCTTTTTTGCCAGTGCCAGCCATCCACGCTTCAATGTGCCGTTTCAACAGACCATTTATCAACCTGCGCTTGAATTGATGCGGTTCCTCCGAGCCAATGGTTTCAGTGTGTTTATTTGTTCCGGAGGCGGTGTAGATTTTATGCGCATGATATCCAGTGAGCTGTACGGGATAGAGTCGGATAAAGTCATTGGCAGTTCGTTGAAGAAAGAGTTGCGTAAAGTTGCGGGGAAATCGGTGCTTGTGACGACCAACGAACTAAACGTATTCAATAACAAGGATACAAAGGCCATTAGTATCGATCTCCACATAGGCAAGCGGCCTTTGTTGGTAATGGGCAATGTCGGTGGCAAGGGTGATCTCGGCATGCTTGGTTATTCACAGGGACGGGATGGTTTGTCGCTGCAACTTCTGGTCAACCACGATGATGATGTGCGGGAATTTGCATACGCAGAGGACGACAACGAATCACTGAATGAGGCCGAATCAAACGGGTGGACAGTTATCAGCATGAAAGAGGATTGGTCACAAATCTATCCAGCACGCTAACAATGAGTGTGGCGTGAGCCGATCGAGCCGAAATCAAAATTTTATTGCATCCGGTCTGCTGCGACGCTTAGACTAAATTGATCAATCGGGTTACGACCTGATCAAAACAAACTGAATTAATCATAATCGCCGATTAATCCTGCATTATTATACGGCGGACAAACGAGGCAACAATGAATATTCCGGAATACGCCAGCAAGATCTTCATTGGTGGTGAATGGCGCAACGCTTCAGGGGACGCCGTGCTTTCGCTGGAGAATCCATCCACGGGAGAACAGATTGGGCATATTGCTGCAGCTCAACCGGTCGACATCGATAACGCGGTCGTCGCGGCTCGAGATGCACTTGACGGTGACTGGGGCAAGCTGAGCGCTGCAGAGCGTGGGCGAATGCTCGCAGCAATTGGGCAATCTGTCGCCCGGCAGGTTGATTCGCTGGCGGAAATGGAAGCTCTCGATGTTGGCAAGCCGCTGAAGCAGGCGCGTGCCGATGCGCTCGCCCTGGCACGCTATCTTGAGTTCTATGGCGGTTGCGCCGACAAGTTTCATGGCGAAACGATTCCGTATTTAAACGACTACACCGTTTATACATTGCGTGAGCCGCATGGCGTCACCGGGCATATCATTCCGTGGAATTACCCGATGCAGATAATCGGTCGATCAGTTGTCGCT
>Ga0164313_10003393_pt1 | contig 14192 bp, 13 predicted proteins | sample GuaBasSedimGuay4_FD_113735 | JGI IMG/M metagenome (GOLD analysis project Ga0164313, IMG submission 113735) | Subseafloor sediment microbial communities from Guaymas Basin, Gulf of California, Mexico - Guay4, Core 4569-4, 0-3 cm | ecosystem: Environmental > Aquatic > Marine > Hydrothermal vents... | reverse complement strand
TTACCATTAAATACAATGGGGAGAAGATGCTGGCCAAAAACGGCCTGCACGACCTGCTGGTAAAGAATATTAACGGAAACGGAGGTCTCCTCTACCCCATCATCCATATTAAAGAAGACGACCTGGAATTTGCATTCACCCACAGCTCCAAACAATACGGTGAAGAATACTATTCCTTTGTGAATGGCCAGCATACGACACAGGGCGGGACCCATCTGGCTACTTTCAAAGAGGCAATAGTAAAGACCGTCAGGGAATTCTTTAACAAGGATTTCGACACCAGCGATGTGCGTGCATCCATACTTGCTGCCATGAGCATCAAGGTACAGGAACCTATTTTCGAATCGCAGACCAAGACCAAACTTGGCTCGCAGTTGATGGAGCCCGACGGGATCACCATCAGGAATTATGTGACTGATATTGTAAAGAGGAACCTGGATAATTTCCTTCACAGAAATTCTGAAATAGCTGAAGCCCTCTATAGAAAAATATTACAGTCGGAAAAAGAACGCAAGGAACTTGCCGGCATCAAAAAGCTTGCCCGCGAGAGCGTAAAAAAGGTCAGCCTGCACAACAAGAAGCTCCGCGACTGCCGGGTGCATTATAACACCAACGATGAACATGGATACGATTCCACTATTTTTATTACCGAGGGTGATTCGGCCAGCGGATCCATTACCAAAGCCAGGGACGTTCTGACACAGGCAGTATTCAGCCTGAAAGGAAAGCCCCTCAACTGCTTTAGCCTGAGCAAGAAGATCGTTTATCAGAATGAGGAGTTCAACCTATTGCAATCGGCCCTGAACATTGATGAGGATCTCGACCACCTCCGCTATAATAATGTAGTGATCGCCACCGATGCCGATGTTGATGGTATGCATATACGCTTGTTGCTGCTTACCTTTTTCCTACAGTTTTATCCTGACCTGGTAAAACGTGGTCATGTAAAAATCCTGCAAACGCCCCTATTCAGGGTAAGGAATAAAAGAGAAACTATCTATTGCTATAGCGAGGAAGAGCGCGTTGCTGCCATCAAAAAGCTTGGCACCAATCCTGAGATCACACGTTTTAAAGGTCTTGGGGAGATCTCCCCGAACGAATTCAGCGGCTTTATCGGCGCCAACATCCGCCTCGATCCCGTTTTACTGAAAAGCACCTCATCTATCAAAGAGCTTCTCAGTTTCTACATGGGCAAGAATACACCTGACAGGCAACACTTCATCATCGACAACCTGAGGGTTGAAGAAGATGTGGTGGATAAAGGGAAAGTGGCGTAGGAACTCTGAACTCTGAACTCTGAACTTTGAACTCTAAATTTTTATAGTCCGGTTTCTTTCATACACTTACGAATAAGCTGATAGGTGTTTTCGATGTTATTATCGAGGCCTACGGAGAAGCGAATCAGGCCGTCACTCAGTCCCATTTCTTTCTGGATCTTCTCGGGCACTTCAGAGGATGTGCTCTTTCCGGAGTTGCTGAAGAGTGTTTTGAAGTAGCCAAGGCTCACGGCCAGGTATCCCACGCCTTCATCTTCCATTTTCTCCATAAGGAGGTTGGCATTTTCTGAAGTTTCGACATCGATGGCGACCATTCCACCAAATCCGTACTCAGGATTCATCATGCTTTTATACAAGTCGTAATCCCTATGATCCTCCAGACCGGGATAGGTGATCTTTACACCATCTGCCATCAGTCTTTCCGCCAGGTACATGGCATTGGCACTATGTTGCCTCATACGAATGTGTAATGTATGCAGGTTTTTCAGAATGCTGCTGGAACGAAGTGAATCGAGAACAGGTCCGAGAAGCATGGCTGTACCGTCGTTCACACTGCTGATGGCATCGATAAAGTCTTTATCAGCACAAATAGCTCCGGCTACGCAATCATTCTTACCATTCACAAATTTGGTCATGCTGTATACGACAATGTCAGCACCATGCATGGCAGGTGTTACGATCATAGGTGTGAAAGTATTGTCCACAACAAGCTTAAGGTCATTTTCCTTGCAAATTGCTGAGAGTGCGGGAAGGTCTGATATCTGCAGGAGAGGGTTTGTCATGGTCTCCGTGTAGATCAGCTTTGTGTTGGGACGAACCGCTTTCTTCACTGATTCAAGGTCGCTGATATTCACAAAGCTCACCTCGATATTAAATTTAGGAAGGTAATTTTTCAGGAAAGCGTAGGTGCCACCATATGTTGTTACACTGGTGATGATATGATCGCCTGCATTACAAAGCTGAAGTATCGTCGTTGTAATCGCTGCCATCCCTGATGAAGTGACCCATGCAGATTCAGTATTCTCCATGGCTGCCATCGCATCCGCAAGGTATTTATTTGATGGATTCCAGTGCCTGGAATATAAAAAACACCCTTCTTCGTCACCACTGAAGGTTTCTATCATCTTCTGTGCGGTCAAAAAGGTATAGGTGGATGAATCGGTGATAGACGGATTGACATCGCCAAATTCACCAAACTGCTTCAGTTTCTGAATGTTAGTTGCCGGATCAAATTTCATGCTTCAAATATTTTTCTATTTGCCAAAATTAGCGTGGCAAATGTATGAATTAGTTGAAGTAGTTGAACCAGATAAATTGGATTTTTTAAGCAGTATCCAGCATCTACGATCTCAGGTAGGATGCACCATTGATATCGATGATACAGCCCGTCATATATTCAGAGCCATCTGATGCCAGGTGGATAACCGTATTGGCGATTTCTTCAGGTTTGGCCACACGATGCAGGGGGCTCTGGTTACGGATGGCATCCCCGGCGGGTCCATCCAGAATATGAGTAGTCATATCTGTTTCCACGAAACCAGGAGCAATGGTATAAACATAAATTTTCTTTGATGCCAGGGCAATGGCCATCGACTGGCCAAGGGAATTCAGGCCTGCTTTGCTGGCTCCATAAGGCAGGGCAAAAGGTTCACCACGAAAAGCACCGCGTGAAGTGATATTAATGATCTTTCCACCTCCCTTAGCTGCCATTTCTTTTACGATAAGAAAAGACAGGTTTGCTGCTCCCACCAAGTTGGTATTCAAAGTATTGCTGAAATGCTCCCTGAATTCTTCGTAGGTGAGTTCCAGGATATCTGCTTCTTCATAAATTCCGGCATTGTTCACCAGGATATCGATCTGGCCATGATCAACAAACAGCTTATCGACCATCTCGTGTACAGCTTCCGGATCAGAGATATCAGCCTGTATGAGGACATGCTTGCTTCCTTCCATACCAGCCAGGGTTTCCTCAGCAGCTATGGTATTCCTGTTATAGTGGAGGATCACTTTTGCACCGGCCTCTGAGAAGGCTGTAGCAACGGCCTGACCTATTCCACGGGATCCGCCTGTTACCAGTACAGTTTTGTCTTTAAGCGTGCTTTCCATGCAGGCAAGTTAATAAAAATAGGGTACCCTTTAGAAGTAGTTAGTAAGTTCCTCGAGGAATCGGATAAATAGTGAAGGCTTGAGGACAATAGTCAGGATGACGCCATAGATAGCACCCCAGAAATGTGCATCATGGCCGATGTTATCGCGTCCACGCTTAGCCATGTATGCAGAGTAGACCAGGTAAAGGATACCAAAGATAGGTGAAGGTATCTCAAGCGGGATAAAGAAGAGATAAACCCCTCCTTGCGGGTACAGTATGATGCTTGCAAAAACCACTGCCGAAACCGCTCCTGATGCTCCTACAGCATTATACCATTCATTGTCTTTATGCCGGCCAAAATCGAAGAGGACCGAAAACATGATCCCACCAATGTACAGCAACAGGAAATATAAGATGCCGAGATTACCAAAAAGATACAGGTAGAGTCCGTAAACGATTCTTCCGAACGACCATAAAACGAACATATTGATGGCCAGATGGCCCCAGCCACCATGCACAAAGGCGTACGTAAAAAAGCGGTAGCCTTGCTTCCGGTGCTTAATTGCATACGCATTGAATTGAAGCTTCCCGAGAAGTTCAGGGTTGTAAAATGCCATGATTGACACCAGGCACGTGATGGCAACAATGGTGAGTATCATACTATCTTCCTGTTACTACCTCACCCGCCGAATAGTCAAACTCAGAACCCAGGAGGCTATGCGGGATCACAAAAACGCCCAGGGTAACGATGGCTGCAAAGACAGGCCAGAACCTGTTCTTAGGATTTACTCTCAGCACAATATAGGCAATCACCCAGACGAAAAATGCTGCCATAGTTTTAGTATCTGTGAGATCACTGCCCCATGGCCAGCCGGTCCACCATTCACCAAATGCATATTTCTGCATGAATGGGCCCATGATCAGCCCGCCGATCAGCATAGAAACTGCAGCAAGCAGGGCATAGATCCGGACTTTATTTCCCCTTCTAAGTGCTTCTACTGCAGCCATGGTTGAAAACAGCAGAGAGACAAAGATCAGCAATACATGAGGCAGGGGAATCCAGCCGGGTATATAATCCTTAAAACGTATGACTACCGGGGTTTCTGTCAATACAAATTCTGAGTCTGAATTATACAAAATGATGCTGTAGGCAAGTTTTCCTGCCGGGGGTTGTGTAGGAAGTATGGCTATCATTTTATCGCCTTCCGGGATCATCTCAATTGTTGTCCAATCATCCCCGGTATTGTTCTTCCTGAATTCACATCTTGCAAGAAACCCATCAGGTTTTTGACCACTGAATTCTAAAAGAGGAATCGTAGATTGCTTACCCGGTTCCTTTTCTTTTGCCCAACTCCGTAATAATTTATAATCGGTGGTCTTACCCGCGATTTCCATGCTTTCTCTCTGTGGGTAAGTTGGTCCGGTCATTCGCTGGTAGATCAGCACAGTACATGTTAATAGTACGGCGAAAACCCAGATTAAGATATTTGATAGTATTTTCATTGTTTCACTGTTTCATTGTTTCACTGTTTCATTGTTTCACTGTTTCATTGTTTCACTGTTTCATTGTACTATTGATATAAGGATAAACTGATAAAGCGTGATTTTGTTTACTCAGGGCTTGCATTTTCGAGGGCATCGTAAAAAACCTGATGCAGATTGGTACGGATATCATATTCCATGATACTGTTGTTATTCATATCGGGATATACCCTGTTCGACAGGAAAATATATACCAGTCCGTTCTCCGGGTCGGCCCATGCATATGTCCCGGTGAAACCGGAATGTCCGAAGCTGGAAGAAGATGCAGAACGGCATGTCGGACCTTCTTCATCATAGTCCAGCATGGGCTTATCAAAACCTATACCCCTTCTGTTCCCATTAAGTGGAAATTGTGTTTTTGTGAACTCCCGGAGTGTATTATCATCCAAATATTTACGACCCCCGTATTCGCCTCCATCAAGGAACAACTGCATTATCACTGCCATATCGAAGGCATTTGAAAACAGGCCTGCATGTCCGGATACGCCTCCCAGCATGGCAGCACCCTGGTCATGAACATCACCCTGTAACAATTGCTTACGAAAACTCTTATCATTTTCGGTGGGTGTAATATCCGCTTTCTTAAAGCGTCGCAATGGGAGGAATCCCATCCTGGTCAATCCGAGTGGCGCGTAATAATTCTCTTCCACAAATTCTTCAAAGGGAACATTATTAATATTTTCCATCGCTTCTTTCAGCAGGTAAAATCCCAGGTCGCTGTACCTGTATTGGTTATTGCCGCGCAAATCAGAATACCTGATGCTATCGAGGATCTCATGATAATAATCCCTGTGGATATACATGCCATCAGCCACGCGCACAGGATAATCTTCACTAAGCTTGCTTTGATATATTCCCTTGTCTTCATTCTCCTCGCCCACGGTATACCTGAAATAGGGGATCCATGCCCTGAAGCGGGCCTGATGGGCCAGCAATTCACGGATAATAACATGCTCTTTGTTGGTTCCCCTGAGATATGGTAAATAATAGGATAATGGCCTGTCGATATCGATACTGCCGCGGAATGTCATATCCATAACAGATATGGTCGTAGCAGCGATCTTGGTTATGGAAGCCAGATCGTAGATGTCGGTAGGTCTTACTGCCTGATCATTCTCATAGGTATGATACCCGAAGCTTTTATGATAGAAGACCTTGCCGTCTTTTGCCGCCAGCACCTGGCAGCCGGGATATGCCTTTAATTCCATTCCTGACAGGATGACGGAATCTGCTTTTGCTATAAAATCATCGCCAATACCCAGGGTGGCAGGCTCTACGAATTGTAATCGTGTGGCCTCTGTTTCCAGGCCGCTTCCTGTCGGGAACAGGCCTGCAATGCCAACAGGGAGCTTCCCTTTGGCCGGTATACCACCAAAAATAAGTTCTGCTCCGGCTTCCTGCGCCAGGGGGGCATCCTGGTATGACAGGACGATGGCCTCCGGCAGGTCTTCGCTGCCCATGGCCGACAATGCATAGGGGCTGGCAAAGAGATCGAGAATGACCTTCTTGCTGGCATTCAACTCCCTGATGAAGGACCAGGTTTCTTCACTGATCCCATAATTTTTCCACGGATAAATGTTTGTATTCATGACGCCCACGATCACCAGGTTGAAGGCATCCAGTTCATCATAGAGACTTGCCAGCTCTTTCTTTTTAGCTTTTAAAGGAAGTTCAAATCTGCTTACTCTTCCATACAGGCCGAGGGTATTGCCAAAATAATCAGTCTCTGTTGACCCCCCGGCATATAAATATGCAATTTTCAGGGTATCCAGTTCAGCTAATGGAATGATGCCTTCTTCATTTCTAAGTAGCGTAGCTGAGGACTCGAAAAGGCTGCGATTCAATGCCCGGGCATTGCTGCTGTTCAGATCACCAAAAAGTCCATCCAAAGCTATTTCCGAAATATCAGAAAGTCCTGCTCTGTATTTATATGTCAGCACTTTTCTGCAGCGTTCATCGATCACTTCCATTGCGATCTCGCCATCCTTAACAGCCTTACTGATCCTTTTAACGGCTTTGGGCACATCAGCCGGAAGCAAGAGTATGTCATTTCCTGCCAGCAAGGCCTGCAGTTCAATATCACCGGGTTTATGATATTTTGTTACCCCTTTCATATCCAGGGCATCCGTTACGATCAGGCCCTCAAAACCCAGTTGTTCACGCAGGAGGCCTGTTACAATATTATTTGAAAGTGTGGAGGCCACCCCTTCCCTTTCTTCATAGGCGGGCACATAAAGGTGGGCGATCATAATGCCACCCAGTTCATTCTCAATAAGCCCCTTAAAAGGATACAATTCAATACTGTCGATCCTTTCTTCCGAGAGGCTGATGATCGGAAGTGTTTTGTGTGAATCCGTATCGGTATCGCCATGCCCCGGAAAATGCTTCGCTGTAGCAATCACATTATTTTCCTGTAAGCCCTGCATATATGCCAGGCCTTTAGAGGTAACATTTTCCCTATCCTGCCCGAAGGAACGCATTCCGATCACAGGGTTTGCCGGGTTGGAATTGATATCGACTACAGGGGCAAAATTCATATGAACACCTATGCGCTTGCATTCTTCAGCTATCATGGATCCCATGTTGTAGATCAAATCGTTATCCTGTATGGCACCCAATGTCATCTGAAACGGAAATACCGTTGTGCTGTCGAGACGCATGCCCAGTCCCCATTCAGCATCTATGCTGACCAGCAGGGGTGTCTTTGCCATGGATTGCCAATGATTGGTGGTCGCTGCCTGATGATAGGGATGGTTCCTGAAAAAACATACACCACCAATATTATAATCCTTAATATACTTTTCTATCTCTGGGAAGTAATCTTTACCCGGCTGGTTGGTCCTGACCACCATCAGTTGTGCAATTCTTTCCTCTGTGTTCAAAGAGTGAAAAACAGAATCGACCCATTCTTTTTCGCTGCTTATTTCCTGCGAAAAGCCTGCAAAAGGCAGCAGAAATAGCAAAAGAAGTATTAACTGGATCCTTAGTAGGGTCATTCGTATAAGTTTGGTGTGTAAAAATAGGAAATATATTAAGGAAAAACACCTGATATATTTCAGGGAGAGCTGTCAGGGCAACTTTTAATAAGTTGTTAAGAAATAAAAATAATTCTTATGGCGTAATTTTGATAATTACCTTAGTTTTGAACAAACAAAAAACCCATGCCCGACCCCAGACAGCTTCAAAAAATTTCAACACAAGTCAGAAGAGATATCATACGTATGGTAAATGGAGCTTCTTCCGGTCATCCCGGGGGTTCTCTGGGTGGCTGTGATTATCTTGTAGCCCTATATAATGGGGTAATGGAGCATGACCCGAAAAACTTCGAAATGGATGCTCCGGGTCAGGATATTTTTGTACTTTCTAACGGTCACATTTCACCGGCACTTTATAGCGTACTTGCTCGCTCAGGTTATTTCCCGGTAGATGAACTGGCCAGCTTCCGGCAGATGGGTTCACGACTGCAGGGACATCCCAGCACCGATAAGGGCTTGCCCGGGATCAGGGTGTCTACAGGCTCTCTAGGCCAGGGACTATCTGTTGCTATTGGAGCAGCTTTATCAAAGAAATTGAACAGCGATCCCGGAAAGATATTTTGCCTGATGGGTGACGGGGAACTGCAGGAGGGGCAGGTATGGGAGGCCGCGATGTATGCTGCCGCCAATAAAGTAGACAGGCTCATTGCAGCAGTGGATTACAACGGAAAGCAGATCGACGGATCCCTGGATGAAGTCCTGGGCATGGGCGATCTGAAATTAAAATGGGAAGCATTCGGATGGAAAGTACTGGAAGCCAAAGGCAATGATATGGAAGATATCCTTATCACACTAAAGGAGGCTATCTCACATACTGATAAAGGTATTCCTATCGTTATTTTGTTGCATACTGAGATGGGATATGGTGTTGATTATATGATGGGGACCCACAAATGGCATGGTGTTGCACCAAATGACGAACAAACAGCCAGGGCATTGGAACAGCTGGAAGAAACGCTTGGCGATTATTAAATTGATGTTTACCTCTACACTTAAATATATTCTCGCATTACTGCTGATATTCACTTTTTCAGCCAGTTTTGCTCAGAACAACTATCTGCAAGATGAGGAAAAGCCTCCTCCACTCACACGCATCCTCTTTGTATTGGATGGATCGCAGAGCATGATTGGCCGCTGGCAAAGTGATATTAAGATGAATATCGCTCAAGACCTGCTTTCGAATCTACTCGATAGCCTGAAGGATGTTGACAACATCCAGCTGGCTCTGCGTGTATATGGGCACCAGAAGACCTATCCTCCACAGGACTGTAATGATACCAGGCTGGTAGTGCCTTTTGCCGATGGCAATGCTATGCGGATCAAGAACCAGTTGCGCTATGTGAAGCCCAAAGGAACAACCCCTATTGCCGCTGCCCTGGAGCAGGCTGCAGGAGATTTCCCTAATTGTGATGATTGCCGTAACATTATTATCCTGATCACTGATGGACTGGAAGAATGCGGCGGAGATCCTTGCGCTGTATCCGCGGCATTACAAAAACAAGGTGTTGCACTGAAACCCTTCGTAATTGGAATAGGCAGGAATTTCAGAGAGGCCTTTGATTGTGTCGGGGTCTATTTCGATGCATCCAGTGAGGAGCAGTTCAGCAAAGCCCTTGACCTGGTCATCTCTCAAGCGCTGAATTCCACTACCGCTCAGGTCAACCTTCTCGACGAGTATAACAAGCCATCGGAAATCAATGTCAATATGACTTTTTACGACCATGTTTCCGGCAAGGTGGTATATAATTTCATCCAGACTCTTAACTCTAAAGGATTACCTGATACGCTGCTCATCGATCCACTGATCACATACGACATTGTTGTGCACACCCTCCCTCCTGCTCGTGCCGACAGCATCAAGATCACCCCCGGACAACATACCATCATCCCTGTCAACACCCCTCAGGGTCAGCTGCGGCTGAAGATGGAAGGAACGACATTGTCGAGCCGGAACCTTCAGGCCATTGTCAGGCAGGAAGGCAGCATGGAAACTATAAACGTGCAGCAGTTTGGCCAGACAGAAAAATACATCACTGGTGATTACAGCCTGGAGATCCTTTGTTTGCCAAGGATATACATCGACGACATCAATGTAGCCCAGAGCACAACCACAACTGTTGAGATCCCGGTTCCCGGTATTGCGGTGATACAAAAAACGGCACAGGGCTATGGAAGCCTCTATGTTGAGCGCGACAACGAGCTGGTGTGGGTTTATAATTTCAGGGAGAACCCCGTTCAGGAATCGCTGATTCTACAGCCCGGGAGGTACCGGGTGGTGTTCAGGCCCCGCTACACCAACAGGGCAATGTTTACCATTGAAAAACGATTCAGGGTCACATCAGGAAAGACAACCCATGTTAAAATTTACAAATAGCAGACGATCTTATGGCCCTTACAAACACTGTTGAAAAAAAATCTACGCGTGACGGATTCGGAGAAGCCTTACTTGAACTGGGACATAAAAATCCTGATGTTGTTGCGCTCTGCGCCGACCTTACCGGCTCCCTGAAGATGGGTGACTTTGCCAAGGCTTATCCCGACAGGTTTTTCCAGGCCGGGATCGCAGAAGCCAATATGATGGGAATGGCTGCAGGACTCACCATCGGTGGCAAGATCCCGTTCACCGGCACTTTTGCCAATTTCTCGACAGGAAGGGTGTACGATCAGATCCGGCAATCTATCGCCTATTCCGGTAAAAATGTAAAGATCTGCGCTTCACATGCAGGCCTGACCCTGGGAGAAGATGGTGCTTCGCATCAAATCCTCGAAGACATCGGTTTGATGAAGATGCTCCCGAACATGGTGGTGATCAACCCCTGTGATTTTAACCAGACAAAAGCAGCTACCATCGCCATCGCTGATCATGACGGTCCGGTATACCTGCGCTTTGGCAGGCCCTCATGGCCCAATTTCACAGCAGCAGATCAGAAATTTGAAATTGGAAAAGCCATCTCAATGAGAGAAGGCCATGATATCAGCATCTTTGCCACCGGGCATCTTGTTTGGACCGCCCTCAAGGCTGCCGATGAACTGGCACAACAAGGTGTAAGCGCAGAGGTCATCGACATTGCTACTATCAAACCACTTGACGAAGAGGCTGTGATAGCCTCCATTGAGAAGACAGCATGTGCTGTTACGGCTGAGGAGCACTCCATTTTTGGCGGTCTTGGCGACAGCATCACACAATGCCTTGCCAGGAAAAACCCGGCTCCCGTAGAGATGATCGCCGTGAATGACAGTTTCGGGCAAAGTGGTAAGCCACTTGAGCTGCTGGCCAAATATGGCCTCGATATTCCTGATATTGTGGCGGCAGCCATCCGCGCAATGAATCGCAAGTAAGGATTCGGCTCCGGCCTTTGAAAAATCCATTCTTTTTCTTATATTTATATGGTAATTTACCGGGGAATGCGGATATTTATTATTGGGTATATGGGAGCAGGCAAATCAACTGTTGGCAAACGACTCGCCAACAAGTTGAGCATCCCTTTTGTAGACCTTGATGATGCCTTCGAGGCCAAATACAGATACAGCATTCCACGCTTTTTCGAACATTTTGGTGAAGAACGTTTTCGGGAATTCGAAAATCAATGCCTTAAGGAGATCATACTTGAGCACGATACTGCCGTGATCTCGACCGGTGGAGGCACGGCATGCTCCGACAGGAATATGTTGCTCATGAACAGTGAAGGCACTACGGTTTACATTAAAATGACTCCAAAATCCCTTGCTCACCGGCTGAACCATGCCAGGCGCCTGCGTCCCGTTGTGCGTGATATACAGAATGAAGATATGCTGGGGTTTGTTGAAGACCAACTTTCAGAAAGGGAACTCTTTTATAGTCGGGCAAAGCATACTGTGAAAGGTGAAGATCTTGACCTGGAGGAGCTTGTAGAGATTATTGAAAGCTTTTGATATGCGATATCCGATATTCGAAATCCGATATTCGAAGCTATCTGGATTCTATTTTGAATTTATTTTATTTTGGTTTCTTTTTGAGGTTTGTATCGAGCGCGTAAATATTCGAATAAGCTGATCATTCTCATCCAGGGCTTTTGACAGTAACGCTTGATTGTTACATAATCCATTCATTTCAATTATTCTGAGATTAATCCAGGTTTCCCTTAATTCTTTTAAGACAATGCTTGCTTATGTATAAAATCTTTAGACGTTTCAGCTCCCTGAACTTCTCCAAAATTTAAGGCTACGCTTGTTCCTGATCTTACAAATTGCTTAGCCAGATGGTCACCCTCAAAAGTTGATTTAATGTATCGCTTAAGTGACAAAATATCGCTTGCAAAGCGAATTAATCTTTCCTCTAGTTCTTTCCTCATACATATTAATACCCAAAATGCAAAAATGTCGCACCTAAAAATCAAAAAATTCGGATATCGGATTTCGAATATCGGATTTCGGATTTCGGATTTCAAAAAGAAAGTAACAAGAGATAATGTTTGGAATTTCCCTATCGTTTGATCAGCAATACGACGTTCTCCACATGATGCGTTTGCGGGAACATGTCGACGGGTTGGACATTTTCGATCTTGTATTGATCCATCATGAGAGCAAGATCGCGGGCCTGTGTGGCTGGGTTACAGCTGACGTAGACGACTTTTTCGGGGCCAATTTTGAGGATTTGCCTGACAACCCTATCATGCATACCCGCACGCGGGGGGTCGGTGATGATCACATCCGGGCTGCCATTTTCCTGAATGAATTCATCATTAAGCACCCTTACAATATCGCCGGCATAGAAAACGGTATTATCTATATTGTTTAAGCCGGAGTTCTCTTTAGCATCCTCAATAGCTGTTTGAATATATTCTATCCCCACTACCTTTTTTGCCGAGCGGGCCACGAAAGCAGCGATGGTTCCTGTTCCGGTATAAAGGTCATAAACAACCTCATCGCCTTTCAATCCTGCAAAGTCCCTGGTAGTATGATAAAGTTTCAGAGCCTGGTCGCGATTGGTCTGGAAGAAGGATTTCGGCCCGATCTTAAATTTCAGTCCATCCATTTCTTCCATTATAAAGGCATCACCTTTATAATGTTTTACTTCCAGGTCGGAGATATCATCATTGCGTTTGTCGTTGATCACATACATCATTGAGCTGATCTCCGGAAACTTCTCGCTCAGGTGATCCATCAAGGCAGGCATCTTAATGTGATCCACATACCTGAAAACCATGATCACCATCAGGTCGCCCGTTGAAGAGGAACGGATGATAAGATTTCTCAGGTATCCATCCCAGGTCTTCACATCATAAAATTCATATTCATTTTCAAGGGCAAAGTCTCTTGCCGCGAGGCGGATGCCATTGGAAGGATCACGCTGCAGATAGCAGGTGTCGATGTCAAGAATGCGGTCGAACATACCCGGAAGGTGAAAGCCCAGACCGTTCCTGTTTCTTTCTTCCGGTTTATCGGGATCCGGCTTCTCGATGAACCATTTTCGGTTGGAAAAAGTGTACTCCAGTTTATTCCTGTAGTGATAACTTTTTTCTGAGCCAATAATGGGCATGATGTCCGGAAGCTCCAGCCCGCCAATCCTCTGCAGATTGTCGGCCACCAGCTTCTGCTTATAAAAAAGCTGATCGGTGTACTCCATATTCTGCCAGCGGCAACCCCCACAGGTTCCGAAATGTTCACATTTGGGTTCTACCCTCTTGTCGGAATATTTATGAAATTTCACGGCCCTCCCCTCAAAAAAGCTCTTTTTCTTTCGCACAACCTGTATATCCACGACATCGCCCGGAACGACAAATGGCACAAATATCACCATGTTATCAACCCTGGCTACAGCCTTGCCCTCCGACCCGGCATCAATGATCTCTACTTTTTCGTATTTGGGGAATGGTTTCCTGCTTCTGGCCATCTGTATAATTTTGTTGCAAAAGTACTATTAATTTAGGTGGTCTCAACCATCCACCTCACCCCCTGGCCCCCTCTCCTCAAGGAGTGGGGGAAAAGGGGCCAAGGGGTTAAGGGGGTGAGGTGCATTTAATGGCTATACACCCTTTTTTATCCATATATTTGTATGGAATTTAGAAACAAGCCAATGAAGATCCTCTCAATAGAACAAGTCAGGGAAGCAGACGCCTATACCATTAAGAATGAACCCGTCGACTCCATCGACCTGATGGAACGGGCCGCCAAGGTCTGCTATAAATGGATGACAAAGAATTTCGCAAGTACCGACAGGATCAAGATATTCTGCGGGCTCGGGAACAATGGAGGTGATGGATTGGCCAT